>Ga0307479_10000210_pt1 | contig 55386 bp, 53 predicted proteins | sample atmos_gasesECM4C_FD_203743 | JGI IMG/M metagenome (GOLD analysis project Ga0307479, IMG submission 203743) | Hardwood forest soil microbial communities from Morgan-Monroe State Forest, Indiana, United States - atmos_gasesECM4C_515 | ecosystem: Environmental > Terrestrial > Soil > Temperate...
CCTGCTATACCCTGCTCGAAGCGCTGGTCGGCTATGGGCTCGGCTGTCTCATCGGTGTCGGCCTTGCGGTCGTCATCACCATGCTGCCGGCCGTGCGCGCCGTGATCCTGCCTGCAGCCACCGCCGTCAATTCGGTACCCGTGGTCGGCTATTCGCCGCTGATGCTGCTCTGGTTCGGCATCGGAATCGTGTCGAAGATGGCGATGGTGGCGATGGCGGTGAGCTTCATCGTCTTCCTGTCGACGCTCGCTGGCCTCGACCGCGTCGATCGCCGCGCGATCGATCTCATGCGCAGCTTCGGCGCCGGCCGGCTGAGCATCCTGTGGCGCCTGCGGCTGCCGACCGCCCTGCCGCTGCTGCTTGCCGGGATGCGCGTCTCCACCGTCCGCAGCGTCATCGTTGCGATCATCACCGAGATGCTCGGCGCCTATGGCGGGCTCGGCTGGGTGATCTACCAGGCCGTGCTGCAGATCGACTTCGTACAGGTCTGGTCCGCAATCTTCGTTGCATCGGCGGCGAGCCTGGCCTTCTTCGGCCTGGTCGGCTTTCTCGAACGCAGAATCCTGTTTTGGACGTGATCCGATGAAACGACAGATGCATCTCGGCCTGTTTATCCTCGGCACCGGCAGCCATGTCGCCGGCTGGCGCTACCCCGGCGCGGTGGACAGTTTTCAAGACTTTCCCGCGATCCAAGAGATCGGCCGCACCGCCGAGCGCGGCAAGTTCGACCTGATCTTCATGGGTGATAACCTCTACGCTGACGCGGCCGCCCATCCCTCCTACACGCTGCGGCTGGAACCGCTGACGATGCTGGCTGCCCTCGCCACCTCGACCAGCCATATCGGCCTAGGTGCCACCGTTTCCACGACCTACAGCGACCCGTTCTCGGTGGCGCGCGTATTCGCTTCGCTCGATCACATCAGCAACGGCCGCGCCGCGTGGAATGCAGTGACGACGGCTAATCCTGCAACCGCCGCCAATTTCGGCACCACCCATCCCGACCATGCCCGCCGCTACGAGATGGCGGGCGAGTTCCTCGATGTCGTGAAGGGCCTGTGGGATGGTTGGGCCGACGATGCCATCGTCGCCGACCGCGCCAGCGGGCTCTACATCGATCCGGTAAAACTGCGCCCGCTCGACCACGACGGTGCGTTCTTCAAGGTGAAGGGACCGCTCAACATCGGCCGCAGCCCGCAAGGCCATCCGGTGGTGCTGCAAGCCGGCGGATCCGAGGCCGGTCAGGCGCTTGCCGCGCGCACGGCGGACATCGTGTTCACGGTCGTGCAGGACGTCGAAGAAGCCAAGGCCGGCTACGCCTCGCTCAAGAACCGCCTGCCGACTTTCGGGCGCGAGGCCGAGGATGTCACGGTGCTGCCGGGCGTGATGCCGATCGTCGGTCGCACCGATAAAGAGGCATTCGAGAAGCTCAACGTATTGCAGAGCTTCATCAGTGGCAGCAACGCGCTCGCCATCCTCTCCGAGCGCTTCGGCCAGGACATGTCGATTTACGATCTGGACGGACCCGTTCCGGAGATCGCGCTGCCGGACAGCTATCACAGTTTTGCCAACGTCATGCTCGCCAAGGCGCGGCGCGAAAACATGACATTGCGCGACCTCTACAATCTCACCGCCGCCGCACGCGGGCATTGGGTGCTGTGCGGCTCTGCCGAAAGCATCGCCGACACCCTGCAGCAGTGGTTCGACGATCACGCCGCGGACGGCTTCAACGTGATGCCGCCATATTTCCACGAAGGTTTTGAGGATTTCGTGCAGCTCGTGGTGCCGATTCTGCAGGAGCGCGGCCTGTTCCGCGCCGAGTATGAGGGCACCACATTGCGCGATCACCTTGGTTTGCGGCGACCGAAGAACGCTTTGTTCCAGAACTGAAGCGGACTTGCCCTCAAAAACCGGCGGCGTTGCCGTCCTTGCGATAGTCCGATGCCGCAATCAACGTCCCGTTTTGCCGATCTGCCCAAATGATCTGGCCACAGCCGAGCGGAACGATCGGGCGCGTGATTCGATGACCACGGCGCTGCAGCTCGATCTCGATTTCGGGAGAGAACAACGGCTCAACCTCGAGGACGTCGTCATGCGCGAAACTTCGCGGCGCATTGAGCGCTTCCTGCACGTCGAGCCCACGATCAATGACGCCCGTCAGCAATTCCACGTGCCCCATGGCCTGGTAGTGGCCGCCCATGACGCCAAATGGCGCCACCATTTGCCCCTCGCGCATCAACATCCCCGGGATAATGGTGTTCATCGGCCGCTTTCGTGGAGCGATGCAATTCGGATGACCCTCTTCGAGGTTAAAAGAGTAGCCGCGATTGTTGAGCATGACGCCGCTGTCGGGCGCCAGAATGCCGCTTCCGAACGGCTCGAACAGCGAGTTGATCAGTGACAAGGCATTGCCCTCTGCGTCGACGACGCAAAGATAGATCGTGTCCTTATGCTGCTTCGGCGGCCAGAGCCCTGCAGGCTGCGGACGCGCCAGATCGATCCGTGCTCGCGCACGCTCATGCCAGCCGGCCGACAGGAGATAATCGACGGGGACGTCTTCCATCGAAGGATCGCCGAACAGCTGGTTCCGATGCAGATAGGTCTGCTTGCTGGCCTCGGCGAACACGTGGATGCGGTCGACATCGGTCATGCCGCCGACGTCGTAGCCGGAAAGCAGGTTGAGCATCATCAAGGCGGCGAGCCCCTGCCCGTTCGGCGGACACTCGAATACGTCGTAACCACGATAATTCGTCGAAATCGGCTCGACATAGTCTGCCTGCGCATTCGCGAAATCATCCAGCGTGTGTAGCCCGCCGAGCGACCGCAGCTTGGTCACCATGTCACGGGCGATTGCGCCCTCGTAAAAGGCGGCCGGTCCGGACTTCCCGATGGCGCGCAACGTTGCCGCGAGTCTGGGATGACGCATTCGTTCTCCGGCGCCCGGCGGTCGGCCATTCAACAGATAGGCTCTCGCGGTGTCTGCATCAGCCGCCGCGATCTTTTGATTGCGAAACCAATCCCACGCAACCCGCGACTGAACGACATAGCCGTCTTCGGCAAAGCCGATGGCAGGCTGCAGCAACTCATCGAAGCTTCGAGTCCCATGGTCCTCGACCAGTCGCGCCCACGCGCCGATCGCGCCGGGAACCATCACCGCATGCGGAGAATGTTGCGTGATGTCGATGCCGCGCTCCCGATACCATTCGGCATGCGCGGGAGCAGGCGCGCGCCCCGATCCGTTGAGCGCGACCGGAACCTTGCGGCCTTTCGGCACATACAACGCGAAACAATCGCCACCGATGCCGGTCATCAGGGGATCGACGACGCATTGAACCGCGGCCGCCGCTATTCCCGCATCGATCGCGCTGCCACCCGAACGCAATATCTCCATGGCGACAAGCGTCGAAAGCGGGTGAGACGTGGCGGCCGCGGCGTGCGCCGCGTACACGGGAGACCGCCCCGGCAGAAAGAAATTGCGCAACGGGAACTCCTGACCTGGGGACCTTGCCTGCCAGCTTGGTCACAAAACAGCCGAAGCTTTTGCAACGGATATCAACGGCGGTTGACATCGAGTTCGCGCGCGGCCTTGAATCCATGCGAGGCGGCATCCAGCGCCCGTTCGATATCTGACGATTGATGCGCCGCGGACAAAAACATGTTGTGCGTCGGATGAAAGAACGCGCCGTGACGAAGCGCGGTGGCGCAAAATGCCCTGCCCTTCCGGAGTTCGGGATCGTCATCGAACAACATCAGCGGCATTTGCGGCGGACCGCTTTGGCGGACGCTGACGTCATACCGCCGTGCAAGTGACGTCAGACCGTTGCGCAGCATCGTGCCCGTTGCCTGAATACGCGCGGGAACATTGGTTTCGCGCGCAATGCGCAGGGTCGCCCGCGCCGCAGCCATGGCCACCGCGCTGCACCAGAACGATCCGGTCACGAAAACCCGCGTTGCGGGTTCACGAAAGCGATCGTTGCCGGTCACCGCAGCGAGCGCATAACCGTTGGCGATTGCCTTGCTCCATGCACAGAGATCGGGACGAACGCCAAACGTCTCCCAGCTGCCGCGCGTGTCAAGCCTGACGCCGGCGCGGACCTCATCGATGATGAGCGCCGCATCGGCATTATCACAAGCCCGGCGAACGGCGCGCGCGAATTCGACAGTCGGCAATTCAAGATCGCGACCGATGTCGTGGCGGAAGGCCGTCAACAGAATAGCCGCCAGATCGTCACCGGCTTCGGACACCGCGGCGCGTAGGCTCTCGACATCGTTATATTCGAACTGCAGCAAATGAGCGCGATCCTCCGTCGTCACGCCGGCGACGGACGGCGAGCACCAGGGCAGCGCGCCATGGTAGCTGCCTTTTGCAACCAGAATTTTGCGGCGTCCGGTGCCGGCCCGGGCAATCGTCACGCACGCGGTGGTGGCATCGCCGCCATTTTTCTGGAACATCGCCCAATCCGCATGAGGCACCATCCCCACCAAATCCTCGGCAAGCTCCACCATGACCTCGCCGGGCCCGTTCAGGCAATCGCCGCGCGCCGCCTGCGCATTTGCCGCCGCCTGGACTTCCGGATGCTGGTGTCCGAGCAGGATCGGTCCCCAGCTGCACATCAAATCGACGTATTCACGGCCATCGACATCGCGGATACGGCAGCCCTCGGCCGAGGCAAAAAATTGCGGATAGCCTTCCGGCAATCGCGCAGCGTTCAGGTGCCCCCACATCCCGCCAGGCACGACCCTCTGCGCCCGCATGCGCAAGGTTGCGTCCACTGATTGGGTTTCCGACAGCCCAGCGGTCGTATTGGACATCGCTCTCCTTGCCTCCTCTCAGCGCGAACGAATCGACGATCACCTGTCCAACCAGTGCGGCGTCAAGAACAGTCACGATCTGCTTGGAAGGATGCGCGCTAACATCCCTAGAGACAGTGCCGAGATTGCAGCAAATTCATCGCCCGTTGACGAGGCTACAAACTCCATAATACGATTGATACAGCATACATAACAAAAGACAATCGAGGCGCTTCGACTGTTTCGCGAACGGGCGAAATCGGCGGCACCACGGAGATGTTGCCATGTCGTTGCGGACACTGACGCTAACTCTGTCGATTTCGATTGTCATCGCCGGCGCATTGGCCGGAACGACCAGTTCGCTTGCCCAGAATAAAGGCGGCCAGATCGTCTACTCGACCGTCGCAGGGCCGGCTTCACTCGACCCCTACATGGCCGGCAGCCTCGTCGAACTCGAAATCGTACATGGGATTTTCGAGACTCTGGTGGCGATGGACGAGAATTACAATGCCAGGCCGATGCTGGCGTCCAAGGTCGAGACCGGTGACGAAGCGAAGACCTTCACCTTTACCCTCCGGAAGGGGGTGAAGTTCAGCACCGGTCAGGAAATGACTTCCGCGGACGTGCTGGCCTCGTTTCAACGCTATGCCAAGGTCTCGACCAATGCGTCGCTGCTCGCGGATGTCGAAAAATACGAGACGCCCGATCCCTACACGTTCGTCGTGCATCTCAAGAGCACCAACGCCGTGTTTGTCGATCTGCTCAAAAGCTCCACCTATCCGTTGGTCGTGCTGCCGGCCGATCAGAAGGACAAGCCGGCGCGCGAAGTCGAGATCATCGGGACGGGCCCGTTCAAATTGGGCGAATGGCAGAAGGACAGCCATCTCGTCCTGCTCCGTAACGACAACTATGTGCCGGACGAAACCGCCAGCGGGCCCGACGGTTTTGCGGGGAACAAGACGGTCTATGTCGATTCGATCCGCTACATGTTCATTCCGGAAGCCAACGCCCGGCTGGCGGCGCTGCAGACCAAGAAGGTCGACGCCATTGCGGACCTCACGCTCGATCTTGCCAAGCGGCTTGATGGCAACGCCGAATTGGCAACACTAAAGACGTTCCCCTACTGCCAGCAATACTTCGTCCTTCACGCGACCAACGGTCTTACCGCCAATCCCCTGATCCGGCAGGCCATTCGCGAGGTCGTCAATGTCGACGACATCGTCGCGGCAACCGGCATACTGTCGCAGCGCAATCCGTCATTGCTTTATCCGGCGAGCCCATATTACGCCGGCGAGATGGCCACGACATTCTACGACCAGAAAAGCCCGGAAAAAGCCAAGGAGCTGTTGAAACAGGCGGGATACAATGGCGAGAAGCTGATCCTGCAGACCAATTCGAACTACCCTTATATGCGCGATTCCATTCTGGTCCTGTCCGAGCAGTTGAAGGAGGCGGGAATCAACGCCGACGTCCAGGTGATCGACTGGATGAGCAACTCCAACAATCTTCAGCGCGGCACCGGCAACTGGAACGTCTCGACCACGAGCTTCTGCTCGCCCCCTCTGCTTGGTCCGCAACAATGGAAGAGCACGATCTACACTTTCCCGCACATCGACAAGGATCCGCCGATGGATGCCGCATTCGACAGCCTTTTCAAGTCCGTCGATCAGCAGGCGCGGAAGACCGCATGGTTCGACATCGAAAAGCGCGTACTCGACCAGAGCTATCTGATCAAGGTCACCGATACCGGTTCGCTGCGCGGCTACAATACGCGGGTGCAGGGGCTGAAACCGTATTTCTATATGCGGTTCTGGAACACCTGGCTCAAATGAGCGCGCCCTAGCCCACTTTATTTGACGGATCCGCAGATGCTTCGTGGCGTGGCTTTACGGTTATTGCAGGCCATTCCGGTTGTCGTGATTTTCGCCGTTCTGGTGTTTACTCTGCTTCATCTATTGCCCGGCGATCCCGCGGTCGCGATCGCCGGCAGCGAAGCCGCCCCTGAGGCCATCGAGCGGATCCGGCAGCAGCTCGGGCTGGATCGTCCGCTGCTTGAGCAACTAGCGGCCTGGTTCGGCCGTCTTGCGCATGGCGACTTTGGAACGTCGCTCATTCTGAACCAAAGCGTCTTGAGCGCCGTTGTCGAGCGCCTGCCGGTTACGCTGTCACTTTCCTTCCTGTCGTTGACGATCACCGTCCCGACAGGAATTATGCTTGGCGTGCTCGCCGCCTATTGGCGCAATAGCTGGCTCGATTCTCTTGTCATGGTGTCGGCGCTGGTCGGCGTATCCTTGCCGAGCTTCTGGCTCGCCATCCTGTCCGTCATTTTCTTCAGCGTCACGCTCGGCTGGTTTCCGCCTGCGGGATATACCCCCATCTCGCAAGGTCTCTGGCCCTGGCTGTCCGCGTTGATCCAGCCCGCGGTTGTACTCGCGCTTTTTCAGATCGGCTTTCTCGCGCGTATCACGCGTTCGGCGATGCTCGACGTTCTCGATCAGGACTTCATACGCACCGCGCGCGCCAAGGGCGTGGACGAGTGGACGACAATTTCAAAGCACGCGTTCCGCAACACGCTGATTCCGGTCGTGACCGTCAGCGGAATCATTCTGAGTCTCCTGATCGGCGGCTCGGTGGTCGTCGAACAGGTTTTTGCGCTCCCCGGGATCGGCCGGCTGATCGTTCAGGGAATTCTGGCGCGCGACTACCCGCTGGTGCAGGGAACGATGCTGATCTTTGGCTTTTCCTTCGTGGCGATCAATATTTTGGTCGACATCATCTACATGACCGTCGATCCGCGGGTGCGCTTTGGCTGAGACATCGACGACGATGGATGCTGCGCCGGAGCTGCAGCTGCAATCGAAGCAGCGGTTTCGCCTGCTGCGAAAGCTCGCGCGGCATCGCTCATTTCGAATAGGTTTTTCCATTATCTTGGTGATGGTCGTAGCCGCCATCCTGGCGCCGGCGATCACCCAATACGATCCGGTTGCGATGCGTATCCGCCTGCGGTTTCGTCCTCCACAAGCCGCGTTTCCGTTTGGTACCGATCAGTTTGGGCGCGATATCTTTACCCGCGTCATCTACGGCGCGCGCCTTTCGCTCTGGATCGGATTATCCACCGCGCTGCTGTCAGGCCTGACCGGCGCCATGCTCGGAGTGCTGTCGGCGCAATACCGGAAATTTGACGCGCTGCTGATGCGTTTGATGGACGCGTTGATGGCGCTGCCGGCGATCCTTCTGGCGATCGGCCTGACCGCCGTGCTTGGCCCCTTCACATCAAGCGTCATCATCGCCCTGTCGGTAGCCTACATTCCGCGGACCGCGCGTATCGTACGTGCGTCGGCCCTGGTGACACGCGAGCTTGAATTCATCGAAGCCGCTCGCGTCGCGGGCGCTTCGAATTTCCGTATCATGCGGCGGCATCTCCTTCCAAACGCCATGGGCCCGCTGCTGGTTCAGTCGACCTTTGTGTTCGCTTACGCGATCCTCGCGGAAGCCGCCCTCAGCTTTCTCGGCGTGGGGCCCTCTCCACCCACTCCCACCTGGGGCAACATCATTGCCGAGGGACGAGACCACGCCGTCGACGCCTGGTGGATCATGTTGTTTCCAGGCGTTGCCATCAGCCTCGCCACGCTCGGCATGAATTTGCTGGGCGACGGTTTGCGCGATACCCTCGATCCGCGCCTGAAAGTCGAGACATGAGCAATCTTCTCGAGATCAACAACTTGACTGTTCAGTTTCGTGGCGAAGGCGGCTGGTTCACCGCCGTCGACGATGTCGGTCTTGGCCTCGCCGAGGGTGAAACGCTCGGCATTGTCGGCGAATCCGGAAGCGGAAAGAGCGTGACGGCATTGTCGATCCTTCGCCTCCACACGCCCTCGACGACACGGGCGACCGGACGGATCCTCTATGCCGACCAGGACATCCTCACGATGACGCCGCGCCGGCTTCGCGCGATCCGTGGCCGGGAAATCGCGATGATCTTTCAAGACCCGATGTCGTCGCTCAATCCGGTTCTGACGATTGCCGACCAGATTGGCGAAACATTGCGCATCCATCAGCAACTTGATGCCAGGGCATCACGTCAGCGGGCCATCGAACTGCTCGATCTGGTCCGGATCCCTGACGCGCGCCGCCGGGTCGATGAGTATCCTCACCGCCTCTCGGGCGGCATGCGCCAGCGGGTCATGATCGCGATCGCGATCGCTTGCCGGCCCCGACTGCTGATCGCCGACGAACCGACGACGGCGCTTGACGTCACGATCCAGGCGCAGATCCTCGATCTCCTGCGCGACCTTCAATCGAGCCTTGGAATGTCGGTCGTTCTCATCTCCCACGACATGGGAGTGATCGCCGAATTCGCGCGGCGGGTGATCGTGATGTATGCGGGCCGCGTCGTCGAAAGCTCCGGGGTATCCGACCTGTTTCGCAAGCCGCTTCATCCCTACACGGAGGGTCTGCTCGCCGCCATTCCCAAGCTGGACATCGACGTCGACCGGCTGCCGACCATCAAGGGCAGCATTCCCGATCCGGCGCAGATCATCGCGGGATGCCGCTATGGCCCACGGTGCGCGATCGCGGTCCCGCAGTGCCGCGTGGAAGCGCCGGCATTGCTGCCCGCAGGCGTGTCTCGCTTCGCCCGTTGCCCTCCACGCGTCGCCATCCCATGAGTGCCGCCCCGGTCATATCAGCCCAGGATATCGTCAAGATCTTTCCAGTGCGTGGCGATAGCGGCGAAAAATTGCTGCTTCGTGCGGTCAATCGCGTCAGCTTCGACATTGGTGACGGTGAGACACTGGGCCTCGTTGGCGAATCCGGCTCTGGGAAATCCACCATAGGGCGATTGCTGGTCGGATTGATCCCTGTCACGAGCGGCAGCATCACCCTGTTCGGCGAACGGATCGATGGAAAGGAGGGTGAAAAACACCTTTCATCCGTCCGACGCCGGATTCAATTCGTATTCCAGGATCCATACGGTTCGCTCAATCCACGCATGCGGGTCGACGATTGCATTGCGGAGCCACTTGATATCGCCGGCGGAATGACGCGCAAGGACCGCGCGGATCGAATCGTGGAGTTACTTGAAACAGTCGGACTTCCGCGTTCTTGCGTGGACCGCTACCCGCACGAATTTTCCGGCGGCCAGCGCCAGCGGATCGGCATTGCCCGTGCGCTTGCCCTGCAACCGGAATTCATCGTCTGCGACGAGCCCGTGTCCGCACTCGACGTTTCAATGCAGGCACAGATCGTCAACCTGCTGCTCGATCTTCAGGATCGCTTCGCCCTGAGCTACCTGTTCATCGCACACGACCTCGCGGTGGTGCGCAGCATCGCCAAGCGCGTCGCCGTCATGTATGCCGGCAGCATCGTCGAGCAGGGACCAAAGGGTGACATATACCGCCATCCCAGGCATCCCTATACGCGCGCACTGCTGGATTCGGTCCCGCGGCCCGATCCGGAACGCGAACGCAAATCCGCTCTCGCGGGCGAAGTCCCAAGCATTCTCAGTCCCTCGCCCGGCTGCACGTTCAGCCCACGCTGTCCATTGGCAACCGAACGTTGTCGCATCGAACCTCCGATGCCGCGCGAAGTCGAGCCCGGGCGAATAGTCGCCTGCCATTTAGCGTAGCCACGCAAGCAATTATCTCAACAGGACGAAACATGGCCGCCTCCTCAACCCCCATCGACCCCGCCGCGCATCTTCCGGACTTCAATACTCCCGCTGACATTCCCGGGCTTTCAGGCGCCGTCGATGTGTGGCGCGATACCTGGGGTATCCCGCACATCAAGGCCCGGTCCTTCACGGACGCGTTTGCGGGACTTGGCTTCGCACACGCCCAGGACCGGCTCTGGCAGATGGAAGCGTTGCTGCGGCGCGCTACCGGGCGCTATGCCGAGTGGCTCGGCGCACGCGCCCTGCCCGCCGACATTATCGCGCGGCAAATGGATGCGGCTGTTGCATCGCGCAGAGACTTCGCAGAGCTCTCCGACGAGACCAAGGCGATGCTGGAATCCTACGCCCGCGGCGTCAACGCGTTCATTGCACTCGGTCGCTGGCCCGTCGAATACAGGATTCTGAATGAGTCCCCTGGGCGATGGGAACCGTGGCACTCTATTGCCGCGATGCGCCAGATCGGCTTTTTGATGGGATCGGTGTGGTGGAAACTGTGGCGCGCCGCGGCGCTGCCGATCGTCGGCCCCGACAGAATCGACAAATTGCGGTTCGACGACGGCGGCGACGATTTTCTGTGCATGCCGAGCGGCGCGGAAGCCAGGCGTCTCGCGGCCGCATTGCATGACCTGAAGCCTGGTCTGGCCGCTTTGCTGGAGATATGTCCTGACGCGATTGGTCCGGAGCTCGCCGGGGGCAGCAATAATTGGGCGCTGTCCGGTCAGCACACCTCGACCGGGCGGCCGATCGTCGCCGGCGACCCGCACCGTCAGCTCGAAATGCCCAACATGTATGCCCAGGCCCACGTCGCCTGCGATGACTTCGACGTCATCGGGTTGACGGTTCCAGGCGTACCGGGTTTTCCGCACTTCGGCCACACCGAGAACGTGGCGTGGGGCGTGACGCACGCCTTCGTCGACATCCACGATCTCTACGTCGAGCGCTTCAGCGACAACGGCACGCACTATTCCTTTCAAGGTGAGCAACTGCCGGCAACCCAACGCCGGGAAACCATCAAGGTTCGGGATGCTGACGACACCGATATCCTGGTCACGGAAACCCGCCACGGACCGATCATCATCGGAAATCCCGCAGATGGAAAAGCCGTCGCGTTGCGCTCGGTGCAGTTCGCCGTGCCGGACAAGTCGTTTGATTGCATGCTTCCGATGCTGCGTGCCGGCTCGGTCAAGCAGCTGTTCGAGGCCACGCGGGGCTTTGGGCTGATGGACCATAATGTCGTTGCGGGCGACATCCATGGCCGCATCGGGCATCACGTTCGCGCGTTGGTGCCGGCGCGCCCGCGCGCCAACGGCTGGCTTCCGGTGCCCGGCTGGTCCGGCGAGTATGAGTGGAACGGCATGGTCTCGTATGACGATATGCCGAGCTGTATCGACCCGCCGGGCGGCAAGATCGTCACCGCAAACAACCGGATCGTCCCCGGTGAACGTGAGCCCTATATCTCGACCGACACGATGCCGCCCCACCGGTCGCGCCGCATTTTGCGGCGGCTGGATCAAATCGACAAAGCCGCGCCTGAGCAAATGGCGTCGATCCATCGCGACACGATCAGCATTCCCGGTACTGAAATTCGCGAGCGGTTGCGTCAGGTCACACCGCCCGCGGGGGCCGAGGAAATTCACCGCCTCATCCTCGGCTGGAACGGTGAAATGAACGCCGATTCTCGTGCCGCCGCCGCATACGCCGTGTTGCGATTTGAATTGACCAAGCTCGCGGTGAAGCAAATCGGCCTGCAACAGGCGGCTGAAAGCCCATTCGCAAAAGTCACCCCTGGAATCGTGCCGGAACATCAGTTTTGGGGGACCCTACCGCAGTTGTTGCGCGCCAATGACGAAAGCTTGCTGGCGGGCGCGACGTGGAACGGATTACTCGAGCAAGCTCTGTCTGCGGCGGCGATTGCCATGCCGGACGAAACCTGGGGCGCGTTGCATACGCCGCCGCTGCAACATCAATTGTCCGCCTCGTTCCCGCAACACGCGGCCGTCCTTGACAAGGACTGCGCGACGATCTCAGGCGACAACGATACCGTCCTGCAGTCGGGCTACGCCGCCAAGAACGGCTGGCGCGCCGTGTCTTCAGCGATTTCGCGGTATGTGTTCGATGTCGGCGCGTGGGACAATTGCCAATGGATCGTATTCCATGGCGCGTCGGGCCACCCGGCAAGTCCCTCTTACCTCAATCAGAACGCGACGTGGGCGCGCGGGGAAATGGTACCGATGCTCTACAACTGGGACGCCATCAGAAGCTCGGCGACGTCTCATCAGGTGCTTAACGGCCCTTGAGCCTTGCTTGCCTGTCGCGAGCCCGGCTGCGGACGCTCCGGCACGGCGCAAGCACGCAGCTCTCGGCATCGAGCCCGCCGCGAGATCGCTTCCCCGGCAACGATCAAGCCGGATCGAAGTAGTGGATCTCCATCAGCAAGCAACCCGTTTCCGACTTGAACGGGCCGTGAAACGCGCCTGGCGGCCGGCAGGCATAGGTGTTCGGCTTGAATGGTTCACCGCCCTTGCCATGCTGGTCGTTTCCGACCGTCAGGTCGCCGGAAAACAGAAACACTTCTTCCCAATATTCGTGAACGAACGGCGTTGTCGTGTAGACACCTGGCGCGAAGCGCAGCAGCCGGGTCCGGCTGCCGCGCTTGTTGGTCTCGTCGAGCGCGCCCGACAGGATTTTCTGCTGAATACCCGCGGGATAGCCGGCCGGAGTTTCCCATCCCTTCTCCATGTCAAGGGTGTGGAATTCGTCGTGGGCCTTGTTGATAGCCATCTGGGATTCTCCTGAAGGGGAATTAAGCGACCGCTCGGGTCGGGGAAGTCCGGCCGGTGTTGGCACCGACCTCGTCGGACAGATCGTAACCAGACAGCATCCGGTCGAGCAACGACGTCGCTGCGTTCCAATCATAGGTGCGGAAGGCATGTCCCTTGGTGACAAAGGTCGCACCGGCATAGAACATTTCGTACTGCGCATGGCGTGAGGCGAATTCAGAACCGACCGCGTCCCACGCCAGCTTGTAGAACTTTACCTTGTCGATCGCGCCGGCCGCGGGCGACTGCTGGGTTTTTTCGATCAGTCGCACGAGCTCCGGATTGTTGAAATCCTTCACCGACGAGGGCAGCATGATCATTCCGCCGCCCGCCAATTCGCGCAATGTGTTGATCACGTTGGCATAGAGCTGCTGCGTCAGGGTCTGCGCAGCATAGAGCATTCGCCGGTCAGGCACGAAATAGGCGCCGCGCTGCTGCCCCTTGGTCTCCATGGCCACGACGAACGCATCGACCATGCTGGCTTCGGCCGACAATTGACCCAATGTCTCGCGCACCTGCGGAAATCCGGTAGTGCCATTGGTTTCAGCCGTGCGGAGAGCGATGCCGAGGAGAAACCGAAGCTTGATCGAGAGGCGGATAATGGCCTGGTAGTTCTGATACACATGGGCGGGAGTCGCATGAAACTGCTTTTGGCACATCTCGATACTGTCGACGATGAACACGCGTTCCCACGGAACCTTGACATCGTCGAAATAGAGGACGGCGTCGTTCTCATCAAACCTGCTCGACAGCGGATTATCGAATACAGACGGCGCGGCAGCCTCGTAGGACTTTCGCGACAGTATCTTCAGGCCCTTGGCGTTCATCGGGACCGCGAATGAGATGGCATGTTTCTCGTCTCCCGGCTGCAACGGCTGGATACAAGTCACGAAGACCTCGTTTGCCATCATGCCGCCGGTTGCGAGCATTTTAGCACCTCGCACCGTAATGCCGCCCTGGTCGCGATCGACGACACCGGCCGACAGGAACGGATCGCCTTGCTGGGCGGCGCTCTTGGAGCGATCGGCCTGCGGATTGATGATCACGTAAGTGAGGTAAAGATCGTTGTCCCGCGCGTAACGGTAGTAGTTCGCAAGCGCTTGCGCGCGTGCCGCATCGTGGGCTTCGAAAACCTCGCAGCCCATATACATTCCAGAGATACAGGACGCGACGTGATCGGGAGCCCGTCCCATGAAGCCCGCATGCAATTCGGTCCACGCCTCGAGACCTTTGCGGCGGGTGACAAGTTCGTCGTAGCTCGTGGGAAGTTGCCAGATTCGATTGGCGCGCGTACCCGTCTCGGTCTCGAACGTCATCAATTCGCGATTTTCGGGAGCGCTTTGAAAATCGAACATCCGTCCAATGGAGGCGACCGCGCCGCGATAGGCGGGATGGGTCGTAACGTCATCGACCAGCTCGCCATCGAGATAAATCTCGCGTCCATCGCGCAAGCTCGCGATATGCTGTTCGCCACTCTTGATCATCACATCCCTCGCTCAGTTTCGTGCTCTAACGAAAGCTCAGTAGTGCATCGGAAGCAGCCGTTCGGGGCTGCAAACTCTTCGAACAGATGCTCCTGATCGCGCCCAGTATATTCACGGCATACCCTTTGGCCCCGATCATGGCATTGAGACTGAAGGACTTGCGATTAAACTCCGCTATTTACCTTTGTTACAAAGCTATATGATCGAACGCAAAGCTGTCAAGAACCCGCCTATCGTCGGACGAGACGGTGGCGCTTGCCGGGGCGGACCGATCTTGTTGTTATGGCGATCGGCCGTTATAGCAATGCGAACGATTTGCGGAGCGCGAATGGCCACGAAAACCAGATCCCGGAAAGCCACGATCGAACCCACGGTGACGCGACCCGAGTTGCTGATCGACGGATCGGACCGGGCCTTTCGCCAGTTCGTTCATGACACGCTGGCCTTTTCGTCACGCCTACAGCAGGTGCGCGGTCAGCTCGGACAAGTCATCGGCCTTTCCGGAATGCAATACACGGTGTTGATCGCCATCGCCCATCTGCGCGGGCTGGATGAGAAAGTCGGGGTCAACCTCGTGGCCGATCATTTGCATTTCAGCGGGGCTTTCATCACCATCGAAATCAACAAGCTTGTCGCCGCTGGCCTGGTCGAGAAGGAAACCGATCCCGAAGACCGCCGCCGGGTTGTTCTCGGCATTACGCCGAAGGCACGGGCGCTGCTCAACGAGCTGGCGCCGGTACAGCGGCCGGCCAACGACCTGCTGTTCAGCTGTCTGTCCGCGCGGGATTTCAGCAAGATCCGGAAACTGATGTCCGAACTGGTAACGACCGCGGATCAGGCCATTCGGCTGCTGGAATATACCACCCCGATCGCGGCGGCTCGGTCGGCAAAATAGCCGCCGGCACGGCGTGTCCGCCGAGCCGTTCGCTGCAGGGAGCGATGTTCCGATCGTTCACGCTTTCGCACGGCGGGCCTCACTCGCGCCGGCGCCGAGGAATGCCTCGGAGACGATCGAATCCCGCGCGAGCTCGCTCGCTATACCGGATGTCACCATGCGACCGGTCTCGATCAGATAGGCACGGTCGGCGAATTTGAGCGTTTGCCGGGCCTTCTGCTCGATCAACATGATGGTCAGGCCCTCCGACCGGAGTTCTCCGATCATGCCAAAAACCTGCTCAGTCATTTTTGGCGCCAGTCCCAGAGAAGGCTCGTCCAGCAACAACAACCGGGGTTTGGAGAGGCACGCCCGCGCAATCGCCAACAGTTGTTGCTCGCCCCCGCTGAGAAGGCTTGCCAGCCGATGTCGCCGCTGCTCCAGAATCGGGAACCGATCCAGCATCCGCTTGATGTCGGATATCGCATCGCGCTGGTCCGGACGGCAGTAGATGCCCATGAGCAGGTTCTCATCGACCGTCATACGAGCGAGAATTCCTCGCCCCTCCGGCACCAGGGCGATACCGGCTCTCAGATTTTGTTCGGCGGCGTTGGGCTTCAACAGGCGACCTTCGAAGCGAATCTCCCCTTGAAACGGCAACAGGCCGGCAATCGCGCGTGCGATGGTTGTCTTGCCGGCCCCATTGGCGCCCAACAGGGCGACGATTTCGCCCGCATTGATGTCAAGATCGATGCCGCGGACTGCGGCGACTGAGCCGTAGTGCACCCTGAGGCCGCGGACCGACAGCATCATGCATCTGCCCCGAGGTAAGCGTCCATGACGACCGGATTCGCCCGCACCTCGTCCGGAAGTCCCTCGGCGATCAGAACACCGAAATCGAGCACGTAGAGATAATCACAGAGGTTCATGACAAAACTCATGTCGTGTTCGATCAGGAGGATGGTCAGGCCGCCATCGCGCAAGCGCAACATCAAGTGACGGATCTCTTCCGCCTCGTCGTGATTCATTCCCGCCACCGGTTCATCGAGCAGCAGGACCCTGGGTCCCGCCGTCAATGCCCGCGCCATCTCGACTTTTCTCTGAGTGCCATAAGGCAGTGAGCGCGCGCGGTGGTCGCGCACGTTTTCGAGCCCGAAAAACGCGAGGACTTGCTCCGCTCGTGCGATGGCGGTGCGATCGGCCCAGCGCGTCGGCAGCGCCCGGCGCGGCAGCGAGCCGTGAGCCGGTTGCGCCACCAGCAGATGCTGCCACACCGTCATGCTGCCGAACAGCCTGATGTTCTGAAACGTACGCACGACGCCCGCTCGCGCAATGCGATAGGAACGCCACCGCGTAATCGGCGAATTGTCGAAAAACACTTCGCCGCCGTCGGCTCGACAAGCGCCAGTGATGACGTTGAAGAGCGTCGTCTTGCCCGCGCCGTTCGGACCGATGACACCAACGATCCGGCCCTGCGACACTTCGCAGCAGAGCCCGGACAGAGCCGTGATTCCACCAAAGGATTTGCTGACGTTGCTCAATTGCAGCAGTGGCTTGTTCATGCCACGCGCCTTCGAAACGTCATCCGCCTGAACAGGCTCCGGTCCAAAATGCCCTGGCGCCGGACCAGCAGCACGACGATCAGGAGAGCGCCGAAGGCGGCGAGCCGCCAGTCGGCAAGCGCGCGAAGCTGCTCCGGCAACAGGACCAAAAGCAACGCGCCCACCAGCGAGCCCGCGCCGATCGTGGATCCGCCGAGAATGACAGCCAGAACAAGATCGATCGATCGCTCGAAGCCGAAATTGCCGGGCTCGATATAAACATGATGATGGGCGAAAAGCCCGCCGGATATCGCCGCGACCGCGGCGCTCAGTCCGAATGCTCCCACCTTCGTCATCGTGGTATCGAGGCCGATCAGGTTTGCGGCGGTCTCATCGTCGGCGATGGCCCGCATTTCCAGCCAAAGCCGGGACGACTCCATCAGCCAGACCAGGAGCAGGATCAGTCCTACCCAGATCCAGATGTAGCCGACCGACACATGCGCCATGCCATGGAATCCCTCCGCGCCGCCGGTAGCAGCGAGATTGAGGAACAGGCTGCGCATCATTTCCCCGAAGCCAAGCGTGGCCATGGCGAGAAACAACCCTTTCAGGCGCAGCGCGGGAAAGCCGACCAGTACGCCAATCAGTCCCGACGCGGCCGCGGCGATCAACAGCGCGGGTGTCAGCGCGATCCCGCTCCTGACCGTCAGATAGGACGTCAAATAAGCGCCGATCGCCATGAAACCCGCATTGCCCAACGACAACTGACCGGTCGCAAGGATGATGTAGACGCTGAGCGCGCCCAATGTGAGGATACCGACATCCGCCAGAAGACTCGCGTAATAGGTCGACATCACACGCGCTGCCCCTGGTCGACACCGCTGCCGCCCAGCAAGCCCTGTGGCCGAAACAGCAGGATCAGAATCATGAAACCATAGACCACGAAATCGCGGATCTGCGACCCGCCATAGGCCACCGTCAACACTTCCGCGATGCCGATCAGCGGCCCGGCGATCAAGGCACCCCAGATCCGGCTGGTGCCGCCGATCACCATGACCGCGATCGCCTTCAATCCAATCTCGACGCCGACATAGGGCGTGATGGCCGCGTAGTGCAGTGCGATCAACACCCCGGCGGCGCCGGCCAGCGCGCCCGACATCATGAAGGCGATCAGCGTGGTGCGGCTTCCGGAGACGCCGAGCAGGCGGGCAACGTCGCGATTTTCGGCGACCGCGCGCAATGCACGGCCAACCGCGGTTCGCTGCACGACATAGGCGATAATCGCAACCAGTCCAACAGTGGCGCCAAGGACGACCAGTTGGATGTCTCCGACGCTTACCGGCCCCAATGTGATGCGGCCTCCCAGCAATTCGTCCGGCAATTGCAGAGGATCCGATCCCCAGATGTTGGTTGCGACATTCTGGAGAATGATGGAGAATCCGAGCGTGCTCAGCATCGGCGTCACCGCGGGCGCGTCGCGCAACGGCTGGTAGCCAACCCTCTCGATGACGACGGATATCAGCGCCGCGCCCGCCATCCCGGCGGCGACCGCCAGCGGCAACGGCAAATGCGCGGTGACGGCCGCAAACCCCAGATAGCCGCCGATCATGAACAACTCGGCGATCGCCAGGTTGAGAATTCCGAGGATTCCCATCACGATCGAGAATGACAGCGCGAGCAGCGTATAGACTGCTCCCAATGTCACACCATTCACGAGCTGCTGAAGCAACATCGATCTGCTACCGCTATCGCCGCCAACACTCGACGAAAGATCATAAGTGTCCCGCGCTCATGATGCTCACACAAAGCTAAACGGTGATGCCGTTCGCGGGCAAGCGGCATCTCCACCGATCGCGACGACGCGAAGGGCTTATCGGCTCAGCAGGCGGTATGACCGGGTGCCGAACTGCAGCCACGGACCTTTGTCGACCATGCGCCATTCTGCCCCTGCAACACATAGAACGATTTGACGGCGTCGCCGTCGTCGTTGAAACTGATCGGGCCGCCCAGTCCCTGGAAATCCCGAAGCTTGACCAGGTAATCGCGAATCCTGACGCGATCGGCTTCGACGTCTTCTAGCTTGCCGGTGACGCCGGCGTTCTTGGCCGCATCCACATACATGCTGACGATCTCGTAGATGTTGGCATCGTACATGCTGGGCTCGATTTCCGCCGGCAGGCCGGATTCCTTGCGCAACAACGGCTGCAGCTCGGCGACGAACGCGGGCGCCCGCTCTCCCTGCATTGAAGCAAAGAACGTCGCGGGTGCGACGATCGGCAGTTCCGGAGCGGCCTTGAGAATGGCCGACGAGATCAGCTGGGTTGCACCCACGACCGGCTTGATGAATCCCTGCCGCTTCATCTCGCGAAGCACGGTCACGGCCTGGCTGTAATCCGCGCTCAGCACCACGCCATCCGGATTGAGCGATTTCATCTTGGTCACCTGGGCACTGACGTCTAGATCGCCCGTGTTGAAGGAAAGCGGGTCGTTCTCGTTCGCGATCGCAATGCCGTTTTCCTTCATCAGCGGCGGCATGATCTTGGTGCCCACGGTGGCAGCGGTGGCATCCTTGGCGTCGAAGATGATGGCGACCGACTTGATATCGAACGTGGTCCGGAAATAAGGCACCGTCGATTTCGCGAGAATCCCTTCGTCGATGGTATTGCGGAACGCCCACGGCCGATTTGCCTTGGCAACGCCCGGCTTCGAAGAAGCCTGCGACATCGCCACGACCTTCATTTCGTTGGCGACCGGGAAAGTCACCTCCGCCGCACTGCTCGTCAGCGGACCGGCGATAGCGAGGACGTTCTCGTCGCCTGCCAGTTTGCGCAGCGAGCTGGCGGCCTGAGCCGGCTTGGTGGCATCGTCCAGGATGATCAGCTTGAGCTTTGCGCCATTGACGCCGCCGGCCGCGTTGATCTGTTGCTCCAGCATCTTGAGGGTCACGGTATTGCTGCGCCCCCATTCCGCAAACGGTCCACTGCTTGGGACAATCGCACCGATTACGATTTCTCGACCGGCAAGACTCTGCGCCTCGGCTGAACCAATAGCGGGGGATGAAATCTGGATGATGAGTGCGGCGAAAAGTCCGCCGAATTTGACCCCCGTCGATATCATTTGAATGCACTCCTCGAATTGGAAGCCACGCAGAATTGGAAACCACGCATCGGAAACGACGTATTGCCGCCCGGCTCGGGGGCCTGTCGGCGCTTGCACAAGCCATGCCACAGCCGCCGTCGCAACGGGATGATTCCTCAAAAAGAGCCGAATGACAAACAAATTATAAACAGCTTTTAAACAAAGGTTCTAACGATAGCTATTCGATCGGGAGCGGCGTTTCCGGTAGCTTCCCGCGCTTTGCAACACCTGCCCTGCTGCAAAAAGCGCCTGCGCCGCTCAGTTGCTGGGCGACGCCGGGTCCAACCGCCGGATCACCCGGCTCAGGACGACCTGGTCTTGCGCGGCGTTGTTGGCCGGCCGCCAAGTTCGGCGACGACCGGCTTCGCGTTCAGATCCGACAGATAGCGCTGCAACGCCATCGCCTGCTCGCTCGACGTGACCAGCCGCTCGACCATATCCGCCAGCAGCGCAAATTCCTTCGCCGTGAGGCAGCCGAACTGGATGTCGTTGACCTTCCTCTGAACCGGCGCCAGACGATCGAGCAGTTCCCTGCCGCGCGCCGTCACCGTCAGACAGAGGCGGCGCTTGTCCACGGGGTGGCCGGCCTTCTGGATCAGTCCCTTGCTCAAAAGCTTGTTGGTGATGACGGTGGTGAAGGCGCCGCTGAGATGAAGATGATCGGCGACAGCCTTGACGCTGACGTCCGTCTCCGAGGCGAGGTGCCCGATCGAGATCAGCATGGTATATTCGATACCGGCTAACCCGATGACGGCACCGTGACCTTCGCGAACGGCGGAATGGCGGGCAAGAAAGCCGAATAGATTGTGGACAAGGCCGCGAAACTTCCGATCGGAGCCCTCGACTAGAAGCTCTGGCCTCGAAATCGTCAGCGCGGCCCGCCGCGATGGCTTGGGCGCGACCGGCTTGCGCGACGTTGAGGCCAGGTTACGTTTCCGTTCCATTGCATTTCCATCTCAAGAATTTCGCAGACGCGCTTGGCGGATTCGGCCCAAGGTTATGATCATCTCGCCGGGCAATCAGTGAGCAGCACCAGAGAAATCGCGCGGCAACGCACAGTGGGCAACCCGCACGTTTCGTATCGATCCCGGCGTATTGCGGCTGCGACCGACAAATCGCGGGATGCCATCTGTGAACACCGCCGCGACCGCGGGGATGTCGCCATTGCGCAAGGCCGACAAGGCGTCGGGTTGGGAGCCGCCGGCGCTGGCGTCGATCAGCACGACATCGGCGTCCTTGCCGACCTGAAGCATTCCAGAGTTGAGCCGGTAAACTCTGGCGTTATTTCCGGTCGCCGCCGCAATCGCCTGTTCCGGCGGCATGCCGCCCAGACTGACGAGATGGCTGATGGTGTACAACATGCCGAGGGGCATGATGCCGCTTCCGGTCGGCGTATCGGTCGCGATCAGCAATCGCTCCGGCTGGCCTGCGTCATCGAGCAGTTTTGCGGTCAGCAATGCCGTTCGCAAATTTCCGGCTGTGCAAAGCTGCAGCGCGATGTCGCTTTCATTGACAAGGCGCGCGAAACCGGGTTCGGGCATCGCGACCGGACCGCCATTGACATGGAACGACACGCTCGGATTGGAGGCAAGCACGTGATCGGCCCATATTCCGGACGAGCCCGGGATCGACGACCCGCCGGTATGCATCGTGGTGATCATGCCGAGCCGGCGTGCCGCCTGCATCAAAGGGGCGTATTCGAACGGCGTCTCGAACGCGCCGAAGCCCGCCTTTGCCAGCCACAACCCCTGCGCGGCCAATTCCGCAAGGTCCGCCTCGGTCAGTCCAGGCTCGAGGATGATCGAACCGGCGTGGACGCGCATGCCGCCCGGCCGATAGTCAAGGAAGCAGGCCCGCGCAGCGAGGGCAAGCGCCTTGACGCCTGCCGGATCTTTCGGCCGGCCGCTCACATGCACCTCGGAAGCCGTGATGGCGGTCGTGGTGCCACCGTGCAGATAGCTCTCCAGATATCCAACCGTGCGCTGGCGCGGCGTATAGTCCCCGAACGTGATGTGGACATGACTGTCGATCAAACCGGGAATGGCCGTCGCGCCGGCCGCGTCCACCACCACATCGCACGCGGCGACCTGGTCGGACGATAACGTGCCGATCGCGGCGATCATTCCATCATCGAGCAGGATATCGCTGCCTGGACCGACCGGCGATTTCAGATCGCCGGTGACGATGGTGCCGATGTTGACAATAGCCGTGCGCAAGTCATCTCTCCTACCGCAGCCCGTCCTTGCCGACGATATCCTTTGCCGCGAGGCCGCCAACGCGCGCATTGAGCCGCCCTCGATTGGCCAAGCAGACGATCAGCGCGACCTCGTCGGCCGCGGGCGCGTCCGACGGCAACGTGATCGACACCCCGTCATAGTGCGACCTGACGTAGAGAGCGTCCTTGTGAGCGAGCGGCACATCGATCGCACTGCCCGGCGCCGCGAGCTTGGTGAAGGAAGGAATCCAGGCCGCGGCACCCCCGACCGCTTCGCGCAGCGGTGCGGCAAAGACGGTCGTCAGCATGGCATTGGCATGCTCCAGCTCGCCGTTGAGGCCGACAACCCCGCCCTTGCCATAACTCTCGATGTCATACGGACCCATCAATTCGACCGCGAGTTTCGAAAGCACCCGACCGACCTCGGCGCTTGCCTCGATCGCTTCGCTCAAATCCTCGACATATCTTCCGGCGTAGGGGTTTCCAACCATCGCGACCGACGCGACCCGACGCAGCGGCAGCGCATGCCGATGGCCGGCCTCGACTTCCCTGTGATCGCAAAACGACAGCAGGCGGCGGATATCGAGTTTCATGGCAACCCTCCTTGAACTTGGCACGGGTGCGCCGCCAGCATGTCCGGCACCATCAACTCATCGAAGGCGCGGATCTGGGCGCCGATCAGAGCGTTCATCAGGTGGCGTTCCCGGCGCTTTGCTTCGAAGCTTCCAGATCGTAGCCGTTCATGATTTTCGTCGCCATCGCCGTGGCGCGATCCCAATCATAGGTACGATAGCTGTGAGCTCGCGTGACGAACTGGGCACCGGCATAAAACATCTCGTATTGCAGGTGGCGGGAAGCGAACTCCGAGCCGACGGCGTCCCAGGTCAATTTCAGCAGCTTGACGCGATCCTGACCGGTCATCACCGGAGACACCTGCGTCAGCGAGATCATGCGGGCGATCTCCGGATTGTCGAAATCGGCTGCCGACGATGGCAGCATCATCAGTGCGCCACCCGCCAACTCCCTGATCGTGTTGATGACGACCGGATACATCTCCTGCGACTGAACCTGCGCCGCATAGAGCAGTTGCCTGTTGGGCAGAAAATATTCACCGCGCATGGCGCCGCCGGCTTCCATGCCGAGCACCATGCCTTCGATCAGGGAGGCCTGCGACGCCAGCTTGCCCAGGACATCGACGACCGGCGGAAAATTGATCGTGCCGATGGTCCTCGCAATGCCTCTGGCAAGACCGACAAGGAACCGCAACTTCACCGATAGCCGGATCTGCGCCTGATAGTTTTGGTAGACGTGGGCCGGGGTGTCGTGAAGTTGTGCGCGGCACATATCGGTGTTCCGCAGCACGAAGACGCGCTCCCAGGGAACCTTGACGTCATCGAAGAAAACCAGCGCATCGTTTTCATCGAAACGGGAAGACAGCGGATTGTCGTATTCGCTGACCGCGCTTGCCTCGAACGACTTGCGCGACAGCAGATTAAGGCCCCTGGTCCCCATCGGCAGCGCGCACGAGAAGGCCAGATGTTCCTCGCCCGGCTTCAACGGCTGACCGGAGCTGACAAAGATTTCATTGGCCATGATCGCGCTGGTGGCGAACAGCTTGGCGCCGCGAATCGTCAATCCGGATGCGTCCTCATCGACGATGCGTGCAACCATGTCTTCTGCGTTTTTGCCCTGATCACCGAACGCCTTGGACCGGTCACCTTGCACGTTATTGATCACATAGGTCAGAAACAGATCGTTTTTCCGCGCATGGTCGTACCAGTCACGAAAGGCGCGGCCGCGCTTTTCGTCGTAATCGTCAAACACCTCGATGCCCATCATCATTCCGGACATGGAGGAAGCCACATGATCCGGAGAGCGCCCCAGAAATCCGCATGAGACTTCGGCCCATTCCACAAGCGCCTTGCGGCGCTCGGCCAGCTCGGCATAGCTGCGTGGCAGCTGCCAGCAACGATTGACCCGGCGGCTGCCGCCAAGGTCGAAGGTCATGCGTTCGACGTTCTCCGGTCGGGATTGATAGTCATAAAGCGCGCCCGCCGACGCCACCGCGTTGCGATAGGCCGGATGCACGGAAACATCGTGGACCAGCGCTCCATTCAAATAGACCGCACGACCGTCACGAACACTTTCGATGTGCTCCGTGCCGTTCTTCACCGAACCCGACTGCGGCACCCCCGAACTGGTCATGCGACGGCTTCTGTCATGCTGCGAGATATCGATCCATCGATCTGGCTTAAAGCGATTGTATAATAGCTACTATACGAAGCTATTTCAATTGTAAAAAATCCGTTTCGCTGTACGGCATTGATGAACACCGTCGGGCTGTTGCCTGACCTGATGGATTCGCGCATGTCAAACCCGGTTTCAACTGGCATGGTGGTTGCTTGACGCGCCTACGGCGCATCAGGACGCGCCTAGAGCGTGCCGGCGCGGGGATATCCAGATTGGCCTTCCACCTGCCGGTGCGCGCATTGTAAGAAAGCCGGCGCGAAGGAGTGACTGACGTGAATCTGGGACGAACATGACTCCCGTTGGAAGCAACGGTGCCGCGGCGGCGCCAACGCATATCGAGACCGACGTCCTCGTGATCGGCGCCGGCGGCGCCGGCATGTACGCGGCTCTTGAAGCCGCGCGGGCCGGTGCGGCGGTCGTTCTGGCCGACCGCAGCCTGATTGGGCGTGGCGGCGCCACGGTCATGGCGCAAATGACGGTCGCCGCGGCGCTGGGCGAGCAGACGCCGGATCATTGGCAGCATCACCTGTCCGATACGCTCGCTGCCGGACGCGGTCTTTGCAACGAGCGCCTCGCCGCACTGTTGTGCGAGGATGGGCCGCGGCGGCTGCGCGAGATGGATGGCTGGAAGGTCGGCTGGGCGCGCGAGGACGGTCATATCAAGCAAGCGCAGGCGCCGGGCCACGATCGACCCCGCTGCGCCTATGTCGATTTTCTTTCCACCGGGCCCGCGGTGTCGCGCACCCTGCGCTCGCGGCTGAACGCTGCGAACGCGGTCCGCCGCATCGGTGAGCTTGTGATCGTTGATGTCGCGGTTCGTGACGGCGAAGCCTGCGGCGCGACGGCCCTGCATCTGCCGAGCGGACACGCCGTCACGCTCGCCGCCAAGGCCGTGGTCATTGCAACCGGCGGGCTGACCGGACTTTATCGTCGCAACAGCGCATCTTCCAACATGGGCGGCGACGGTTACGCGCTGGCGCTGCGTGCCGGCGCCGAGCTCATCGACATGGAGTTCGTGCAGTTCTTTCCCATCGGCCACCTTGCACCGAGACTTGTCGGCATGGACCCGATCATGTGGGATCCGTTCCGCTACAAGCTGGGCGGCAAGCTGCTCAATTCCGACATGCGTGAATTCGAGCAGGACTATGCGACGCGAGACACCCGCAGTGACGGCCGCTACGTACTGACGCGCGATCTTGCGACCTACGCCATCACCAGGGAAGTCGAGGCCGGCCGTGGCAGCCCGGCTGGTGGCGCGTATCTGAGTTTCCAGCATGTGCCCGAAGCCGAGATCCGCGGCGCCTTCGGACCGGTGGTGGATCGGCTGGCCGCCAATGGCATCGATCTTGCCGAACGCCCTGTGGAAGTCGCGCCGATCGCGCATTACCACATGGGCGGCGTCCGCGTCGACGAGACGCTGCAAGCTCGCGTACCCGGTCTTTACGCGTGCGGCGAGGCGGTCGGCGGCGCCAATGGCGCCAACCGGCTATCCGGCAACGCGATCACGGAGGCCTTTGTGTTCGGCGCCCGCGCCGGCCGCAACGCCGCGCGGCGCGCGTTGCAGGGTTTGTCGCGCTGGTCGCCCGAGGCCGCTGCTCCCGCGCTCGATCTGCTGCGTAGCGCGCAAAGGCGCGACGCCCCCAATCTGGCGGCGGTCATCGTCGAATTGAAGGCGCTGATGGCCGATACCGTCGGGCCTTTCCGCACCGAGGCGAAGCTGCGCTCGGCCGCGCGCGCAATTGACCGACTGAAGACCGAAATCGGCGAGATTCCATTTTCCTCCGCCGTGGCGTTCGATCCGGTGCTGGTTGACTGGCTGGACCTGCGCAACATGCTGCTGGTCGCGCAATCGGTCACCTTGCCGGCGCTCGCCCGCACCGAGAGCCGCGGCGCGCATCAGCGGGAAGACCATCCCGGCCTCGATGACAACTGGTGTGTCAATCAACTCGTAGCCTTCTCGCGCGGCCAGATCCAGCTCAGCCGCAGCGCACCATCGACCAGGAGGACCACGGCGTGAAGGCAACCCTCGCCATCCAGCGCGGCACGCCCGGCGAGGCGCCGCGCGTCGAAAGCTTCGATGTCACGTTCGAGCATGGCCAGTCCGTGCTCGATGGCTTGCGCGCGCTTCGGTGCGAGATCGACCCGTCGCTTGCGTTTCGGTTCTCCTGCATCAACGCCAACGCCTGCAAGGAATGCATGATGCTGATCGACGGCAGGGTGGATTACGCCTGCACGGTCCGACTGAAGGAAGGCGTCACTACCCTTGCGCCGTTGCCGAAGAAGACGTTGATCCGGGATCTCGTCACCGAGATCGCGCCGCCAGACGAGCGGCTCTGGCCGCGACTGTAACGACAGCCGTTGAGAAATGGCGTGCGCCGACGACGATGCCCGCCTTGCTCCCCAATGGAGTGGACATTCTCGCATGAGGATGCGCTTAGCCGCAACAGCTGACTGATGTCTGCTCCCTTGTCCGACACATGCACGAGGAGGTTATCGATACGTCTGCAAACGTCAGCGCATGCGCGAGTTTTTCCTGCATGATCGGCAATTCTTCGCGTTCGCCGCGCCTCTGTAGGCATTCCACCAGGCCATGAAGCGCCCAGACATTGTCCGGGTGCCGTGCACATCGTTGGATTCTGCGGGTCAAACCTAGATCATCCCGATAGATTTCCTCGGCTTCGCTGCAGTGGCCCTGTTCCATCAATAGAGCCGCAAGTGCGTGCCTCGGCGGGTGCATCCAGGCCCACGGTTCTATGTACTCGAGATTGTCGTCCCTGCGGACGCTTTCGCGTAGATGAGCAAAGGCTCGCTCGAAGTTGCCTTTGTGATATTCCACTTCCCCTTCCAGCATCTTCTCGCCGACCGCCAGGATGCTATGTGCGTCATTATTGAAGAAGCGCCGTTGCGTCGGGATGCGCTTGACGCTCGCATAAAACAGCCTGCGTTCCTCGTCGGCCTCGTCAAAACGCTTCAGTGACGCGTGAGCGATGCCCTTGGCATAGTGATGCATCGCCGTGGTAACGAGATAGAGGTCGGGATCGTCGGGCAATGGCTCGTCGATGATCTCCTGCCAGCGTCCGAAACGCACCATCACATGCGTTCTCATCGAATAGTAGCCTTCAAGGCTCATCGCGAATTTTGGACGGCCCTTGACGCTCAGGACGTCCTTGCGGAGCATGCGGCACATCTTCTCCGCGGCGTCGATCGCGTCTCGATACCTTCCCATGAACATGCAGGTGTACATCATCAGGTGAAGATCGTGCGCGCACGCGATCGTGTAGAAGGTCAGCGATCCGGCATAGTCGAGGTACATATCGTCGGCGGCGATCGCCTTTTCGCTGGCGGCCTTTGCCTTTTGATAATCCCCGCACAGCACGTAGATGTGCCCGGGCATGTGGTTCAGGTGACCGGCATCGGGGCACATGGTAGCGAGCGCATCTGCCGAGCGCATGGCGCGTTCCGGCTCGTTGGACATTTCAAGGGCATGGATGTGCAGATGCACGATCGCGGGATGCGGCTTGACGCCCTGCCGGTCGGCGAGCTCGATCGCGCGGTCGCACACCTCAAGCGCTTCGAGCACATCCGAATTTCGCGCCGGCAATCCTGTCTTGACGTCCCACAGACGTCTTGGCGTTCGCGTGATCAGCGCTTCGACAAAAAGCGCCATGACGTCGCCGTCGTCCGGATTGCGGTAATAGACCCTCCGCAATCCGGCGGCGTAGTCATCGTCCCAACGGTCGAATTCCTCGGGCGGTACGGCGTGCGGCTTTTGAATGCGGCAAGCCATCGCTTCGACCAGCTGATTTTCGAGGTCAGTCGCCTCGCCTGACAGCGCGCGCGCCGCCTGAATATGCTCGAAGGCGGTCCTGGTGGAAGCATTCGCTTCCTCTTCGCCATGCTCGCGCCAGGTCAGATTGTAGAAAGGCCCGCTGCCATAGGCGATACCCCAATGCGCCATGATGCAGCGGGGATCGGATTCGAGCGCTTTGCGAAAGCACTTTACCCCTTCGTTCTTGTTGAACCCGAAGCACCAATTCAGGCCGAGATCGAACCAGCGCTGCGCCTCCGGCGACGTGGTGGAAATCGCTCGCGAATGAGTGCCGAGGTTGAAACGGTTCATTCCTCAATCCCTGGTCCAAAAAGACCTCACGGAAGCGGCGCAGCCGGCATTTCCTGCAATTGCGGCAAGGCATGCGTCGCCTCCGCTTCTGCCAGATTTTCTCTGATGACTTCGTAATCCGCCTTGCGGAAAGCCAACACGTCCCGCAATCCGAACGCGCGCCGCGTGTCCTCAGGCAACGCAGCGACGCCGGCCCGCACCGCGTCAAAAAGCCTCTCGTCCCATTTGCTCTTCGCGACAATGAAGGGGAGCCCGGGAGTCGGCTCGGTTGTTCCGATCGATTTCAACCCCGCCGCATTCGGATCGAATTGCCGGCTGATGCGCCAGGTAACTGAATCGATCGCGGCGATGTCGGCAAGGCCGTTGGCGACCTGCCGCATCGATGTCTCGTGCGAACCCGTGTGGATCGCACGTCCGAAAAAACGCCCTCCCCGCGCGTATGGCGCCGAGGCTCGCATCATCGCACCATAGCCGGATTGCGAATCTTTTCCGTTGACGGCTAAGGTGCAGCCGAGAAACTCAGACAGGTGCTGGCGCCTGTCATTGGAGGATACCACGAGCGTGCTGTGATAGAATCCGGGGGCGCAGCCTTCGACACCATAGTCAGGCGCGCCAACCAGCTCGACGCGCTCGGAGAGCTCGGCGATATAGGGCAATCCGCAGGCCTGGCCCAAGATCAAGTCGGGATGCAACCACCCCTTCCGGCGCGGAGCGAAGTTCGAGACGTGCTCGGGAGCTTCGATGCCGCTCCTTCGCAGCGAATCGCGCAGGCAGTTCCATAAAATGTCGGCGTGATGGCGCGCGCCGCGCACCGCATACATTGGCAAGAACGCGACCGAACTCACCGCTTGCTCCATCGGAGAGACATCCAAGACCAGGCGTGGAAGCGAACCGATTCGTCTATTTCAGCCGAAGCGGCGAGCGGCCCAACGCGTTCTGCTCCTGCACCAGGCGCTGCAGCAGCGCGGCAAAGGCCTTCCGATCCGACTCGGCCAGCGCCGCGACCGTACGCTCTTGCGCGCGTAGCGCGCAGCGATCCGCCGTTTTCAGAAATGCAATCCCCTGCACGGTGAGCCCAATCAGGCGCCTGCGAGCGTGCGCCGGATTGACGCGCACGGTGACGTAGCCGCGCTCCAACAGACGGCGCACGACATCCGAGACGTTGGTCCGGTCCATACCGACCTGCACCGCAAGCTCGCTCTGGTCGATTTCGCCGCGCTGATAAAGGATCGACAGCGCGGTGAACTGTATCGTCGTGATGTCTAGATTCTTGGCCTCTTGAACAAAGAGCGCCACATGAATTTGATGCAGCCGGCGGATAAGAAAGCCAAATCGCTCCATCAAGGGCGTGTCTGCGAACAGAGGCGCTGCGGGGGGTGCCTTCGTCCGGGGTGCTTTGGCCGAAGGGCTGGGGTTCTTTGGCATGGCACCGTGAGTTGAGGGAGGGGACAAGACGAATTGCTTGCCGACACCATACAAGTCGGCTCTTTGCGATCATGGCACCGCCTCCCCCGGGCGCGACAACGCGCCGGTCACCGGGGCACCCAGCCGCATCAGGATGATGCGTTCGAGCAGGAGAACGGCGCCGTAGAACATCAGGCCGATCAGCGACACCCATCCAAGCGCCGCGAACATCAGGTCGATCTGCAAGTTTGAGGAGGCAAACACGATGATGTAGCCCAGTCCGCTCTGGACGGTGACGAACTCGCTGACGATCACCCCCGTGATCGCCAGCGTCATCCCAACCTTCAACCCGCTCATGATCAGCGGGACGGCGTAAGGCAGCCGGACCTGCCAGAATATCTGCACCGGAGACGCTCGCATCGACCGGCACAGGTTGAGAACAAGGGGATCGGTCGCGCGAAGTCCCGCGAGCGTCGCGAGCACGATGGGAAAGAACGAGATAAAACCGGCAAATGACAGCCGGGATATGAGGTTGACGCCGAACCAGACGACAAAGAGCGGTGCCAGGGCAATCTTGGGCAGCAGCTGGAACATGACCAAGCTCGGATAGACGGCGAGCCGGAAGGCGCGCCAATGCATGAGAAGCGCGCCGAGAAATATACCGCACACCGACGACAGCAGGAAGGTCAGCAAGGTCGCGTAGGCCGTCGCCAGGATGTGGGGCAGCAAAATGTCGAAACTGCTCGCGGCCACTTTCGCAGCGTCGAAGGGCGCCGCGAGGCTGAGCGGGCTGATCCAGCGATGGGTCACGGCATACTGCCAGAGCAGCACAATGCAGATGCAATTGAGCAGCGGAAGAAGGATGCGTTGGGCCCTGCTGGATCGCTTGAGCATTTTGCATCACCCGAACATCCGCCGCCGGACCGCGATCTCACCGGCCGCGACCATACCGTAGACCAAAAGGCCAAACAGGCTGAGCACGACCAATGCCGCCAGGATATTCGCCGTCTGCGAAAGGGCTGCCGCCCGCACGATATACCAGCCGATACCGGCGTTGGCACTGACGAATTCTCCCAGCACCACGCCGATGATGCATAGCGTCGTGCTGACCTTTGCGCCGACAAACAGTTGCGGCAGCGCCATCGGCAACTTCACATGGATCAGCGTCTGCCAGCGGCTGGCACGCAGCGCGCTGCATAGCCGCACCGCATCCGCGCTGGTCTCTTCGAATCCGGCACGGGCGCCGGCCAATATCGGGAAAAAGCTGAGACACACCGCGAAACTGAGATGCGACATCGCGCCCGGGCCGAACCAGACGACAAACAACGGCGCAAGCGCGATCTTCGGGATGATCTGCAGCACGACGAAAAGCGGTGCGAACATTTTGTTGATCACGCGCGACAGCGTGAATACGGTTGCGACCGCGACGCCGACGGCCAGCGAAATAATCAGCGCGACCACCACTTGCGAAACCGTCAGCGCCGCGTGGTGACAGAGCGCGGGCGCATTGATGACGAGCGCCGTCAGCACGCGGCCGGGCGAGGGAAACAGCACCTCCGGTACAGTCAGCGTCCGCGCCAGTATCTCGAGGATTCCGAGACTTATCAGGATGAAACCGACCGGGAGCGTCGCGCCGCCGGCAAAACGGCACATGATGCCCTCGAGCCGGCGCGACGCCGGCAAACCGCCGATGGAAGACACCTCAGCCGACATGGCTGTCCTCGATCATGCTTCGCAAGCGGCCGCATAGCCGATTGAACTCGACACCCTCGGCCAGTTCAGGGCTCCGCGGCCTGGAAAACGGCACGGCGACGTTCTGCACGATGGTGGCCGGACGCTTGGTCATCACGAGAATACGGTCGGACAGCAGTACGGCTTCACGGATGCTGTGGGTGATGAAGAGCGCGGTGCGTGCAAGCTGCTGCTGCCACAGGTCGAGAAGCAGCACGTTCATCTGGTCGCGGGTGATGGCATCGAGCGCGCTGAACGGCTCGTCCATCAGGAGGATGCTCGGATCGTTGACCAAGGCACGGCAGATCGAAACCCGCTGGCGCATGCCGCCGGAAAGCTGGTGCGGACGATGCTCCTCGAACGATTGCAGGCCGACGGAATCCAGCAAGGCATGCGCGCGCTGCCGCACCGGCTCGATCGGGATGCGGGCGATCCGCGCCGGAAACAGCACATTTTCGACCACGGTCTTCCATGGAAGCAGGGTTGGATCCTGGAACATGATGCCGACGTCACCGCGCGGGCCGGTCATCGGTGCGCCGGCAATCATGAGCAGGCCGTCGCTGATCTCTTCCAAGCCGGCGCACATCATGAGCAGGGTACTCTTCCCGCAACCGCTCGGCCCGAGGATCGAGACGAACTCGCCTTTTTCGATGCTGAAATTGACGTTGTGCAAAGCCTCGACGGCCTTGCCGTCGGGGTCGTAGACCTTGCGCAGTCCGTCACCACGAATGAACGACATGAATGTCGAGGGCCTCGGCCGGCTCTGTTTCAGGTCAGGAGCTTTGTTACGTCCGAAAGCGAAGGCTGTACGCCGCTCCACTCGGCGTCGGTCAGTTTCACGCCGCCGGCAAACCTGTTGGAGACGACCTGCTCGAGATCGGGCCGCTTGCCGTCCGGCGCCACGTATTTCATCACGAGATCGGTCATCGCCTTGTAATCGCCGGGCGGCGCGTAGCCGATGCCGTTCTGCTTGGCCGCGTCATGCACCACCGAGTAGCGAAAGAAGTTCAGCGCCAGCCTGGTCTGCTCGCGCGCACCCTTCGCAAGCGCCATCTCCGGATTGGCCTTGAAGAAAATGTCGAGCGATTCTTCCGGCTTCAACAACACGAATTTGGTCGCCTCGTTCAATCCATCGGCGATCGCGCCGCAAAACTCCGGCTCCTTCTCGAGCAGCGCCTGCTGGGTGAACAGCGCATTGCCAAAAAGCGGCAGGTCGAACTTGCTGAACAGGATGATTTTTGGCGAAAAGCCGTTGGCGATGTAGCCCGGGACGATCGAGGGCGCAAAGCCGGAGATCGCCGAGACCTGCTTTTCGATCAACAGGCGCTGACGGACATTGGCATCGACCTGCAAGATCTCGATTTTGCTCAGATCGACGCCGGCGTTGGCGGCGAAGGCCGGCAGAAAAGGAAATTCGCCGGACTTGGCGGTCGCCCCGAATTTCTTGCCTTCGAGATCCTTCGGGATCGCGACACCGCTGTCGCTCATGGTGACCACGGCCATGAAGGCGTCGTAGGAACAGCAGGAAATCTGCGCGATCGGCAGCCCAAGCGCCGCTTGCTGCAGGCCTGCGGTGGCGGCCGAGAGGCCGAACTGGAATTGACCGTTGCCGATCGCCTGCGCGGCGCCGACCGAGCCCGCGCCCTTGGCGATATCGACGTTGAGGCCGGCCTTCGACCAGTAGCCGTTCGCCTTGGCAACAAAGGTAATGAGGTTCGGCCCTTCGGGTACCCACGGCAGCGTAAAGGTCACATTGCGCTGCTGCGCGATCGCCGGGCTCGCAAAACCGCCGGCCGCAACGGCGCCGATCGCCGCGGTGCGCAACACGTCGCGCCGCGTCAGCGGCAGCGCGCCGATATTCCCCGATTTCGTCATCTTACTCTCCGCCGTCAATGCAAGTACACTGACGTTGAGCAAAATCCGGGCCAAGGCGCAGGTGGCTGAAAACTAGCCAGCTACTGCCGTAGCGAGGCTTGCGGCGCAACGCTATTAGATTCCCTATGGCACAATTGCCCGGAATGACCTTGTAGAAACGGAATGGCCGGCGGCCGAAAATGACCAAGCATGAAAATCGAAAACCATCCCGGGTCCCGCTGTTCAGGCGGCCCGGATTTCTGGTCCGGCGGCTGCACCAGATTTACGTCGCCATCTACTTCCAGAACTGCGAGCGCTTCGGCACCACGCCGGTGCAGTCGAGCGTGATGCAGGTCCTGTTGGCCCATCCCGGAATGGACCAGATCGCGCTGGCCGGCGAAATCGGCATCGACCGCACCACCGCTTCGAGCGTGCTGTCGCGGCTGGAAGCGCGCGGCATCGTCAAGCGCGAGGCAGATCCGGACGATCGGCGAACCAAGCGCGCCTATCTCACACCGACCGGAAAAGCGATGTTGCAGGACATGCAAAGCTCCATCGAGGCGGCGCATCGAGAACTCGTCAAGCCGCTGGATCCCGCCGAGCGCGAGCAATTTCTCGAGCAGCTCTTATGCCTTGTACAGGCCAATAACGATAAAGGGCGGTCGCCGCTGCGGAATCTCTAAAGCGCTGTGGGATTAGGTTGCATCACCATCGCGCTTTAGGTTCTTGATTGCCCATGATCTTTCGGAAAACCGCTGCGCACTTTTCCGGATCATGCGCTAGGACGATCGGACTTCTGCATCGACGGCGCCGGGCGTTGCCCGCGCGTTTTTACCGGGCAAGCCGCAGATCAAAAATCAGGCGGGCTGCGCTTAAAAAATGCACTTGCACCGCGGCGTTTCTGGAATACCCTTTTTTCTCCAATGAAAAATTGAGCGAACGCCAATCACGCGTCAGTTCTGGGGCAAATTGATCAGTGCACTGATGATATCACCCGAGGCTTGAGGGAGAACCGATATGCGACGACATGCAATATGCGCGAGGCCCTGGCGCTGTTCGGGATGGATGACGTTCGGGACGACGATGGTCCGTTCTCGCGCCGTCTTGCTTGCGGTCTTGATCATCGGCGCGACCGGGTTTTTCGGCCGCGATGCCTGTGCCGAGGTCAGTGAGCTCAGGCTCGCCCGCCAATACGGCATCTCCCATCTCGCGATGGCCTTGATGGATCAGTTGCAGCTCGTGCAGCACCAAGCCGAAAAAGCCGGACTGAAAGACCTGAAAGTCACCTGGAGCCGCTTCAGCGACGGGCCGGGCATGAACGAGGCCCTCCTGTCCGGAAATCTCGATATCGCCAATGGCGGCCTGACCGCCTTGATCGTGCTCTGGGACAAGAGCAAGGGCGCTTATGTCGGCCTTTCCGCACTGAGCTCGATGCCCGCGGTCATGATGACCCGCGACCCAGCGATCACGAGTGTCAAGGATTTCAAGGAGAGCGATCGAATAGCCCTGGTCTCCCGGGTTTCGATGCAGGCGATCATCCTGCGAATGCTGGTCGCCGAGGCCTATGGCAAGGATCAGTCCACCAAGCTCGACCATCTGACTGTTCCACTGCCGCACCCGGACGCGATGGCGGCGCTGCTGTCCGGCCACAGCGAAATCACCGCGCATTTCACCGCCGCTCCCTATTACCAGCAAGAGACCACGGCCGGACTGCACCGCGCCTTCAGCTCGTACGGCATTCTCGGCGGACCGGCGACCTACAGCGTGGCCTGGACATCAAAGAAATTCATCGAACAAAATCCCAGGACCACCCAGGCCGTCCTGGCGGCCATTGAGGAAGCGACCGACATCATCAAGAACGATCCAAGGCGCGCCGCGGAAGCCTATTTGAAGGCCGAAGACTCTTCCCTTGGTGTCGACGCCATCGAAGCCATGATCAAGGATCCAGAAAACGTCTTCACGATGACCCCGCAGAACGTCATGAAGTTCGTCAACTTCATGACCGAAACCGGGACCGTAAAATCACCGGCCAACAGCTGGAAGGACCTGTTCACCTCGCTTATTGCCGACAAGCCGGGCAGTTGATCGCAGGTCACCGATGAATGAGCAGGCGCAAACGGATGCATGCGGCGAACCGGACCTCCTGAAGGTCGATGACGTCACGCTGCAATACAAGACGCCGCAGCATCTGGTGACCGCGACCTACAAGGTCGGCTTCACGGTTCGGGAGAGCGAGCGCTACGTCATCCTCGGGCCGTCGGGTTGCGGCAAGTCGACCTTGCTCAAGGCGGTTGGCGGCTTCATGGCCCCGGTGGCGGGCAAAATCTCCGTCGGCGGCAAGTCCGTCAGCGCACCCGGGCCCGACCGGATGATGGTGTTTCAGGAGTTCGAGCAGTTGATGCCCTGGAAGACGGCGCTGCAGAACGTCGAATTCCCGATGCGGGCAACCGGAAAATTCAACCGCGCCGAGTCGCGCGAACGGGCGATATCCATGATCGACCGCGTCAAGCTCGGCAAGTTTAGCGATGTCTATCCCCATATGCTCTCGGGAGGCATGAAGATGCGGGTGGCGCTAGCGCGCGCGATGGCCCTCGAACCCTCCATCCTGCTGATGGACGAGCCCTTTGCCGCGCTCGACGCGCTGACGCGGCGGGAAATGCAGGAGGAACTGCTGGATTTGTGGGAACAGTTCCGTTTCACGGTTCTGTTCGTCACGCATTCGATCGAGGAAGCGATCATCGTCGGTTCGCGTATCCTCGTGCTCTCCCCGCATCCCGGCCGCGTCCGCGCCGAACTCGACGCAAGCCGGTTCCGCCTCGACGAGGTCGACAGCGCCGAATTCGGCGCGCTCTCCAAGAGGATCCACGGCCTGCTGTTCGACCGGAAGCTGGAAGCCAGCTTGAAAGGCGCATGATGATGCCCGGCGTTGAAATGCGCGCGCTGCGGCCGCGCCCGGAGTTCGAGCGGGACCCTGTCGATGCATCCGATATCGGCGACGTCGAGCGTCCGCTCGCCCTCACCGAGAGGCTGACGAATAACGATGCGGTCCGACGCCTCGCGATCCTGGTGGTGCTCGGTCTGGTCTGGGAACTATATGCGCGCTGGATCGATAACCCGCTGATCCTGCCCACGCTTGGAGCGACGCTCACGACGTTCTTTGGCGACCTGATGAGCGGCGTGCTGATCGATCGCGTCGCGACATCGCTTCGATCGTTGATGATCGGATATTTTGCCGGGTTGTTCCTGGCGGCGCTGCTGACGACGGTCGCAGTATCCACCAGGATCGGATCCGACGTCTTGTCGACATTGACGGCCATGTTCAACCCGGTCCCGGCGATCGCCTTACTGCCGCTGGCGCTGATATGGTTCGGCCTCGGCATCCCGTCGCTGGTGTTTGTCATCGTCCATTCGGTGCTGTGGGCGGTAGCGTTGAACACGCTGACCGGTTTCCGCAGCGTGCCGGAAACGCTGCGGATGAGCGGCCGGAACTATGGGCTCGGCGGCATCAGATATGTCGGCCTGATCCTGATTCCGGCGGCGTTTCCCTCGATCCTCGCCGGCTTGAAGATCGGCTGGGCTTTCGCCTGGCGGACGCTCATCGCCGCGGAGCTGGTCTTCGGGGTCTCGTCGCGTTCGGGTGGCCTCGGATGGTACATCTTCGAGGCGCGTTCCGAGCTCGAAACCGATCGCGTCTTCGCGGGATTGCTCGCGGTCATTCTCATCGGATTGATCGTTGAGGCGGTCATCTTCCGCTTCATCGAAAAGCGAACCGTGCTGCGCTGGGGCATGCAGCGATAGCTGGTCTCCACTACAGAACGGCAATTTCAGCAAAGGGACTTGCGAGAATGCGAACGCTGATAAAGGGAAAATGGATCGTCGCAAACGACGGCCGTGGCCATACGCTGCTGCGCGACGGGGTCGTAGTCTTCGAAGGAAAGCACATCATCCATATCGGCAAGGCCTTTGACGGTCCTGTCGACCGCAGCATCGATGCCGGTTCCAAGCTGGTCTGTCCGGGCTTCATCGATACGCACGTCCACTCAGGTCATCGCGCCTCCCACCGGCTGATCAGCGATACCGGGCGGCCGCTTTATTTCGGCCAGCCGTTCCTCGAAATCAGCGTGCCGAAGCAAGGGCGCGTGGTCTCGGGCGATCCCCGCTACCTGAAGCCGGGCGACGCCGCGGTCAACGCGGCGCTCGAACTCAATGCCATGTTCACCGTGGTCGAGCTGCTTCGCAACGGAGTGACCACCTTCGTCGAGTTCGGCAGTCAGGAGAGCGTCCAATTGGCGCTCATGAGCCAGATCGAGCGGCTTGGCACGCGCGGCTACCTCGGTCCGGGATACGATTCCGGGCGCTGGGTCGGCGACAACAACGGCGGCCTCAAGCGGGTACACGACCCGGAGGGTGGCCTGCGTGGCCTCGATACCGCCGTCGAATTCATCCGGAAATACAATGGTGCGCTGGATGACCGGATTCGCGGCATCCTGGTGCCGCGAGAGGTGGAGACCTCGACCGTCGATCTGCTCGAGAAGACCCTCAAGCTTGCCGACGAGCTGAAGCTACCGATGGCGACGCACGCGGCTTACAGCGTGCTGGAATTCCATGACATCGTTCGCGAACACCAGATGACGCCGATCGAGCTTCTGGACAAGATCGGCATGCTTCGCACGACGCTGAATATTGGACACGGCAATTTCATCGCCGACAACAGCAACCTGAACTATTCCGGCGCCCGCGACCTGGAACTGATGGGTGCGCATCAATGCTCGATTTCCCACTGCCCGATCAACATCGCCCGCAGGGCACGCACGCTCGACAACTGGAACCGCTATCGCGATGCCGGGGTCAACATTTCGATCGGCAGCGATACCTATCCGCGCGACATGATCATGAACATGCGCACCGCCTCGCTGATGGGAAAGATCATGGGCCACGACTACTACAAGGCGCCGGCCGGAGAAGTCTTCGAGGCCGCGACCCTGGGCGGCGCGCGTTCGCTCGGGCGCAATGACCTTGGAAAGCTGTCGGCCGGCGCGCTGGCCGATATTCTGATCGTCGATTTTGACGGCCGGCATTCGCTGCGCTACGGGCCGGTCAGGGATCCCATCAAGAGCCTGGTCGAGTGCGGCGTCGGCGACGATATCGATACGGTGATCGTCAACGGCAACATATGCATGGAGAACGGGGTGATCCCAGGCCTCGATATTGACGACTTGCGCGATCGGGCACAACGTTCCAGCGAGCAGATCTGGTCGACGCTGCAGCATTGGGATCCGCGCGGCCGGACCGCCGAAGAAGCGAGCCCGTGGTCCTTTCCCCTGCATCCATGCTAGAGGCAGCCCGATGACCGGCGATGACCAAGACCCGCGCTCGCACTGGAGCGCGCTATCTCAGGCCGAGCGCGATGCGGCCTACGACAACAACAAGGCGGTCGCCAACAGCCCTGCCTTGATCGCCGCGCGCAACGAAGCCTCGGCGACATTGCGGGCGGCCCGCGCCGCTGCTCTGGACATTCCGTACGGGAACCGCGAACGAGCCAAGGTCGATCTCTACCCTGCCAGCGATAAATCCGCGCCCTGTCTGGTCTTTATCCATGGCGGTTACTGGCAGCGCAATTCGCGCGAAGTCTTCGCCATGCTGGTCGAGGGAATGGCCGCACATGGATGGTCCGTCGCCGTTCCCGGCTATTCGCTTGCGCCCGAAGCGACATTGGCCGAAATCGTCCAGGACATATCGCTGGCGCTGGATTGGCTGGCCGTCAATGGTCCTTCACGCGGCATCGCCGGTCCCGTGATTCTAACCGGGTGGTCTGCCGGAGCACATCTCGCCGCGCTCGCGCTCGATCATCCGCTGGTCGCGGCAGGGCTTGCGGTATCCGGGGTCTATGACCTCGCGCCTATCCGTGACACCTCGCTGAATATTGCGCTGAAGCTGACGGATGAAGAGATCGCAACGCTTTCGCCGCTGCGGCTCCCGATTGTACAAAAGCACCTCACGATCGCCTATGGTTCGGCCGAATTGCCGGCGCTGGTCTGGGATTCGAAGAAGCTCTACGACGCACGCAGAGCGGCGGGCGCGCCCGGCGACCTCGTCGTCATCGAGGACGCTGACCATTTCACCATTCTTGAGGAATTGCGGCGAGCGGACGGGGCGCTCGCCAAGGTCGCGCTGTCACTTGCGGCGAGGCCTCGCTAGAGCATGATCTTTTTTCGGAAAACCGGTACCCACCCCGCATCAAGTGCGGGGCAAGTTTTTTTCCGGATCATGCGTTAGTCTGTGCTGGACTCGATCTCCGCCGCATCGACCCAGACTCGCCCGTCCTTGATCCGCGCGGGATAACGCCGCAGCGGCCGGCTCGGCCAGCCCGCCGAAATATGACCGTCGTTCAGATCGAACGAGGCAAAATGGCGCGGACACAACAAGCGGCCATTGGCAATGCGACCCTCGCTCAAGTCCGCCTGCTCATGCGGACAGGCCCGCTCGCATGCAAAGACGCGCTCGCCGTCGCGGACAAGCAGCATGTCGACGGCATCCACCCGCGCACAAACGATGGTTTGATCGGCAAGCCGCTGCAACGGAATGACTTCGACCCACCTCGCGTCCTGCCGCGTCATGGCGATCGATACCGCATGTCATCACAATCCGGGCGTGTCGCGAATCTCCACGCGTATCGGCGTCGGGTTGAAGCCATTGCAGGGATTGTTCACCTGGGGACAATTGGAGATGACGAATAGCACATCCATCTCGGCGGTCACCTCGACATAATTGCCGGGCGCCGAAATGCCGTCAACGACGGTGAATTTTCCGGAAGCGTCGATCGGCACGTTCATGAAGAAATTCAGGTTCGAAACGATGTCCCGCTTGGTCAGCCCGTGCTTCGACAGTTCGAGAATGAAATTCTCCCGGCAGGCATGCTGATATTTGGTCGCCTCCCCGAAGCGGACCGCGTTGCTTTCGCAGGAGCAACAGCCCGCCGACGTGTCGTGCCGTCCGCAGGAATCGGCCGTGATGCGGGCCATGACCCGGCCCTTGTTCGAGATCAGCCGCGTTCCGAGCTCGATATAGGCCGAACCCTGGACGCGCAACGTATCCTGCGAGCTGTAGCGCTCCGCAGGATCATCGGCGCAATACAGGAGCGCATCGACCGCCTGCTGCCCTTCGCTGTCGATGATCCGCAAGGTTTGCCCCTTCCTCAGCACATGAGACCACGGCCGTTCGGCCGGTATGTCGCAGGCATAGGCGCCATCAGAGATACTCGTCATGTGGTGCCTCCCCTCAGGCGTAGAGCCGATCCGTGAACGCGAAGGCGCGAGCGGCTTCCGGCGACGCCGTCCGGCAAAGATCGTCATCTCCCGGCGGAGGTGCGCGGTGCTTGATCAGCGTGACCGGCCCGGTGGCCGCTGGCCGCGCTGGATCGAGCGGGTGCGCGCAATTCGACGCGACAATGATGAGATTCATCTCGGCACGCAGGTCGACAAAGTCGCCCGGCCGCTTGCGATCCGGGTTCCAGAGAAAGCGGCCGGCATCGTCAAGCGACACCGGCGCGAACAACGTGACGCAGGGTGGAATGTCCCGGACGTCTAAACCGATCTTGGCCGCGGCGGCGAGAAAGTTCTGCTGCGTATTGCGCGTCGTCGCCCCGAACGCGGCGAGCGTCGACGCCGGCGTGGAACCACCGACCAAAAGATCATGCGCGCCGCTGGTATCCTCGACCAGCGACAGCAACACGCGCCCCATGTCCGACAGGATCACGCGGCCTTTGGAGATGGCTGCGCTCCATTGCACCTTCACGGTATCGGCACAATTGACGCGCTCGGAAGTGTCTTCCTCGCGCCAGCCGATCAACGAGACGCTGGAGCCGCCGGAATCATCCACGATCCGAAGCGCCTCGCCGCGGCGCAAGCGCAAAGTGGCGTACCAGCCGCCCGGCACCTGCTCCCGATGGATCACCGCATCCGCCGCGATCGGCGCGCCGTCGAGCGCCGTCGGCTCGGGCAGGCCCTTTAGCGCCAGTTCCTGCCCCGCCGCACGAAGCTCCTCGTAGCGTCGCCGGTTGGCCTCGGCAATTTCCTGCTTGGTCTGGGCCGTCATTTGCTCACTCCGATGCTATCCGGTGACGGTGAAATGCGCCTCGACCGGCTTTCCCGCGCTGCCGTTGATCGGCAGGATGTCCTGCGGGCAAGCGGAGAACGCGATCACCAGATCCATCTCGGCACGCAGCCGGACATAGCCGCCCGGCACCGGCCGTGGCGGCGCCGCGAAGCCGAGGGTCCCGTTGGCGTCCCATGGAACGTTCATGAACAGGTTGAGCGGGCTCGGCACCTCCGGCGGCACCAGCCCGAGTTCGGCCATTCCGGCAAAGAGATTGTCGGTGCAATTGTCGTGATGGCCTTCGACGCCGAGAAACGCATAGCGATAGCGATCGCAAGCCGCAATCAGCGTGTCATGAACGCCGCCCGAGGTATCTTCGGTCAACGTGAGGATCGGCCGGCGCTTGTTGGTCCGCAGGACATCGCCGGGTCTTGGAACGAGATGCAGGCTGTGGGCGCGGGTATGCTCGTTCGACATGAACTCGCCGAGGTCGGCGCAGTTGAACGCCCAGGTATCGACCACCTGCTCGCCGTGGGTGTTGATGACGGTGACGATTTGTCCGACGGAGACGAATGCGGCCTTGCCGCGCCTGGCTGGAATTTCGACGGGCGTTTCCATGATAGCGGCCCTCTCAGGGTCTGAAGGCAATCAGATCGATCTCGACAATGCCGCCGCGCGCGAGATCGGTGACGCCGACCGTGGTCCGTCCGGGCCGCCGGCTGGAATCGAAATAGCCCGAGAAGATCGCGTTCATGGCCGCGTAGTCGCGCTTGAAATCGGTCAGGTAGATCCGGACGAAAACGACGCTTGCGAAGGTCATTCCGCACCCCTTCAGGACACGCGCCAGGTTGTCCATGACCTTGCGGGTCTGCGCCTCGATTCCGGGCGGAATGGCAAGCGAGTCATCGTCCGGATCGGTCGCGAGCTGGCCCGTCACGAACACGAATGGACCGGCCTCGACCGCGTGGCTATAGGGCGCGATCGGCTTCGGCGCATCCGGCAACAAATGGAAAATCGGATCCATGGTCGTCCCTCCCTGGTGACTATGCTCCGCGCCGACCATTGACGGCGTCGCCAGCGTAGCGCTGGAGAAACTGGCGTGCGCGTTCCGTTTCGGGATTGGAGAAAAACTGCTCGGGCGCGCCGGTTTCGACGACGCGCCCACGATCGAGAAACAACACCCGCGTTGCCGCTTCGCGTGCAAACCCCATCTCATGGGTCACGATCACCATCGTCATGCCCTCGCGGGCGAGTTCACGCATCACGACCAGCACTTCGCCGACGAGCTCCGGATCGAGCGCGCTGGTGGGTTCGTCGAACAGCAAGAGATCCGGTCGCATCGCCAGCGCCCGCGCGATACCGACGCGCTGCTTCTGTCCGCCCGACAGTTTTGCCGGAAAGGCGTCGCGCTTGTCGCTGAGACCGACCTTGGCCAGCAGTGCAAGCGCCTCGTCGCGGACCTCGGCCTTGGGCCGCTTCTGCACATGGACGGGCGCCTCCATCAGGTTTTGCAGCACCGTGAGGTGGGGCCACAACGCGAAATGCTGAAACACCATGCCGATATGCGTCCTGATCCGCGACAGTTCGCGATCGCTCATGACGAGGCCGCCGCTGACGCCGATCTGCGCACCGTTCAGATAGATCTGGCCGGCATCGGGCCGTTCCAGCCAATTGATACAGCGCAGCAGGGTCGATTTGCCGGAACCCGATGGACCGAGGACGCAAATGGTCTCGCCCTTTTCAACCTGGAAGCTGATGTCGGACAACACCTCCAGATCACCAAAACGCTTCGACACGCCGGCCACGTCGAGGACTTTCCTGCTACCCGCCATCGCGTCCCCTAGCGCCGCGCCGCGGCCAGGCGCTCGACCGAGCTGACGCCGGCTTCGATCACAAGGCACAGTCCCCAATAGAGGAACACCGCGGTGATGAAGGCTGCGAACGGAACATAGTGCCGCGACTGGATCGAGCTTGCGGCATGCGTCAATTCCGGCAGCGCGATGATGGTGAGAAAGGCACTGTCCTTGACGATCTGGATCATCTGATTGCCGATCACGGGCCCCGCGGCCAGCAACAGCGGGGGAAGAACGATATGGCGGAACAGCCCGAGATGGGAAAACCCGAAGGCAACGCCGGCCTCGATCGGTTCGCGTGGTTGCGCCGCCCAGGCGCCGCGCAGGATCTCGGCCATGTAGGCCGCATTGTAGATCGTCAGCGCGACAAGGCCCGACGTCCAGTTGTCGAGCCTGATCCCGAAGGATGGCAGTCCGTAATAGACGATATAGGCAAACAGCAGAAACGGGACGCATCGCATGCCGTCGACGAAGCCGCGCGCGATTCCGCCAAGCAACGGTTGCTTCGACATCAATGCCGGCGTCAGGGCAAATCCGGTCAGCAGGGCGGCCGCGGCCGACAGCACCGACAGGATCGTGGTGTTGCCCAGCCCGCTCAGCAGCAGGTCGCGTTCGCTCCACACAATGCCGAAATCATGGATCATGCCGCCGCCTCGGCCTTGCTCTGGCGGCGCTCGATCCAGCGTTGCAGGGACACCAGAGCAAACACGATCGGCGCGTACAGCGCCACCGCAACCAGGAACGGCGGCAGCGGATCATAGGTCTCGGCGCCGATCCGCACCGCCGCCCGGGTGATATCGACCACGCCGACCACCGCAAGTACCGGTGTGACCTTGATCAGGAGCGACATTTCGTTGACGAGACCCGGGAGGCTGCCCCGCACGATCTGCGGCAGCACGATGCGGCGAAACCGCAGGGCAGCGTTCATGCCGACCGACTGGGCCGCTTCATATTGGTCTTTCGGGAAATTCATCAACGCGGCCCGCCAGACTTCGCAATTGAACGCGGCCGTATTCATGACAAGCGCAAGGATGGCCGCCGAAATCGGACCGATCGCGATACCGATGTTGGGAAGCGCAAAGAACAGCAGCAGCAGCAAGGTGACGAGCGGCGTCGCGCGCAGGATGCTGACATAGACGGCAACGATGCGCGCAACGATCGGCACGTCCGCCCAGCGCAGCACCGCAAGCGCCAACCCGATGGGCAGACCGATCAGGATGCCGGTCAGCGACAGCGTGACTGTCACGACGGCACCCTGGAGGATGGCTAGGACATCGCCACCGGTCATCGCCGATCAACCATGCCGTACTTTAGAACTCAGGCTCGAACGCCACCGGCAGGTTCGGAAAGTCCTGTCCGAACCACTTCTTCTGCAGTTCGGCAAACCTGCCGTTTTCCTTCTCCTTGGCGATAAACCCATTCAGGAATTCCAATAGCTCCGTGTTGCCCTTGGCGACCGCCCACGCCGGAAAGGATTTCCCCGATACGGGCTGTCCGAGCTCGAAGACGGCGGGCTTCTCGGCGACGAGTGTCTGCAGGTTGATGACGGTGTTGACCACATAGTCGACGCGGCCAAGCGCCAGATCCTGGTAGGCTTCGGGATAGGAGGTGTATTCCACGACCTTGCCGAGCTTGCCGCCCTCCTTCTCCAGCATCGCGCCCAGTTCGGGAAGCCGGGCCAGCAGCGCGCTGCCGGCCTGGACGCCGACGGTCTTGCCGTTCAGGTCCTTGATCGAGGAGATGCTCTTGTCGTCCTTGCGTTTGACATAATAGTGCGTCGCGTCGGCGATCGGGCTGGTGAAATCGAGCGACTGCTTGCGCTCCTTGGTGATGATCGCAGCCGTGATGGCGACGTCGTATTTGCCCGTGCTGACGCCTGCCAGGATGCCGGTCCACGGCAGGATCTGCTGCTTGATCTCGAACGGAGCGTATTTGCGCATGTCTTCGATTAGCTCATTGTCGAAGCCGGTTGGCGTGCCGTCCTTGACGAATTCGAAGGGACGGAAATCGTCCTCGGTCGCAACGATCAGTCCGCGCTTCTTGATTTCATCGAGGCCTGCTGCCCTGGTCGCGCCGATGAGCGCCGGCATGGCAAACAAAGCGGCAAGCAAGCCGAGCGCCAGGCGCCTGGACGGTGAATTGAGGCGGACAAGCGAACAGGTCGTCATCATGAGTCTCCCTTTCGTTGGCATATCAGTCGAAGCTAAATCCGTGTGAACGCAGATAAGGCGGGAACGCCGCGCCTTCGGCCTTGGCCGCTTGCCGCGCCTTGTCTTCCGACCAGCCGTAGAAATCAGCCCCGCCGAACTCCGCGTTGGAGCGCTGCTGTTCCCTGGGGATCGCGTGCAGCGCGTCCCGCCTATGGTCGTAATCGTCGATGTCCGGACCGAGCGCTGCGTCATCATAGCGGTCGCTGTGCGTCGTAACGCGGCGCGGCAGGCGCAAGCTGACATGGCCTTCACCTAGCGGATATCCGAGGCAAAGACCGGCCACGGGGAATACGAGATCGGGCAGGTTGAGAAGGCCCGCGACCTTGTCGATCTCGTTGCGAATGACGCTGATCGGACAAACGCCGAGCCCGGCCGATTCCGCGCACAGGATCATGGTCTGCATGGCAAGGGCGGCGTCGATGCTGGCGTTGAAGAATCCCTCCAGCGTCCCGTTCCGAACCGGCTTGCCGCGCATCTCGCCCAGGCGCTGCAGCCGCCTTGCATCGCCCAGGAACACAAAGAATACCGGGGCAATCCCGATCCACGGCATGCTTGGAAACAACTTGCCGATGGCGTCGCGCTTCTCGGGATCACTGACGCGCAAGATCGAGGCTTGCTGAAAATCCGACTTGGCCGATGCGCTCAAGGCGCAAGCCACCAACAGGTCGAGCAGTTCCTCGCCGGGCATCCTGTCGCTGTAGCGGCGTACGGTCTTTCGCGTGAGAACGCGGCGGATCAGTTCATTGTCTTCGGCGCCCTCGGCGGTAGGACCGCCGTCGCCGAAACGCCGCGCAATCGCGTCCGAGCTAGCCGACATCAACTCGGTGTCCGGTTGGAGCGACTGTTGTTGTGCCGGTTCATCGCCAACTCCACACTGGATGTACAACCTTGGAATTGGCACCGACCTTACCAGCGCCAATTCCTGGCTACTGAGGTCTCCCGGGATTTTATCCCACCGTGTCCTGCGCAGATTTCTCCTGCCAGGCGGCAGCTCTTGGACCAGCCATCCAAGGAGATGCGGAACCCTAGCCACCAACTCAATGACAGGAATTGGAGCAAAGGACATGCCAGTTCGCGCGCCAACAGCAGGGGCGGCTTCGCGCTCATGCCTGGGCCACAATCAATCGAGATCATTCGGCCAAGTGCCTAGGCCCAACAGGGGAAATCGCCCTCGCCGTCGTCATTGCGAAAGTCTTCGAAAATGCGAAGTATACTTCGCAATCCGGCGGATGCGTCGCTCGTGCCGGCACCCAGGCTGCCTGAGACAGCTGTTTTTGAGGCAGATTGCACAGAATATAATCGTTCGATCATCCACCGTGGATCAAGCGGGCGGCGCCGCATTCGCTTGCGCGGAGCGCGCCGCAACAATTTTCTGCATCATGGCAATGAAGCGCTTCTGATCGGACTTGCTCAGGTCAGCCACCGTCTCAAGATGGGCTTCCCGCGCCGACTTCTCCATTTTCCGTAGCAGCGCTGTACCGGCCTTGGTCAGACGGCAGATCTGCGCGCGGCGATCGCCATGTTCAATCGAGCGGTCGACAAAGCGGCGCGATTGCAGGCGCTTGAGCGCACCGGTGGCGGTCGTGCGATCGAGCGCGATATCCGCCGCCAGCGTGCTCTGATCGGCGGTTCCGCGCTTCGCAAGAGCCGTCAGCAGGCTATACTGCAGCGGGGTGATATCGAAGGCAGCGCATTTCTCCTGAAACAGGGCAACATGGATTTGGTGAAGCCGCCGGATGAGGTAACCGGGGCGCAGCTCGAGCGGCCATGAGGTCTTTCCTTTCGCCGCGCGTCGTCCAGCCATCAAATCGTTCCTCGGCATGCGCACCGGCGCGTCCGCCTTGCATGAATTTGGTGCTGTCTATGCCATGGATATTGGGGTAATAAAATACGAAGTATGCTTCGTAATTGGCTGGCGGCCAAGATGCGCCGGCGATCCGGGATAAGGAGATCGGCCATGTCCGTAAGCGCCACCTTTGACCTGCTTCTGCGCGGGGGTCGCGTGATCGATCCGGCGTCAGGCGTCGATGGATTGAAAGACGTCGCCATCCGCAACGGCAAGATCACGGCGGTTCAATCCGATATTCTGCCGACCAGCGCCAGGGAAGTCGTGGACGTCACCGGCGAAATCGTCCTGCCCGGCCTGATCGACACCCACGCCCACGTCTATCAATATGTCACGGGCCGCTTCGGCATGAATGCCGACATGGTCGGCGTTCAATCCGGCGTCACGACGCTGGTCGATCAGGGCGGCCCCTCGTGCATGACCTTGCCGGGCTTCCGGCACTTCGTTGCCGAAAAAGCCCAGTCGCGCACCTATGCCTTCCTCTCCGCCTATCTGGTCGGTGGCCTCGAAGGACACTATTATCCCAATCTCTACCGGCCCGACTGCGTCGATATCGATGCCACGGTGAAGGCAGCGAGCGCAAACCGCGATCTCGTTCGCGGCATCAAGGCCCACGCCGAGATCGGCGGCTTTGCGCGCTGGGGCATCCGCGTCATCGAAATGGCGGCCGAAATCGGCCGCCGCGCCGAGCTTCCGGTCTATGTGCATTTCGGGCAGTTGTGGGGCCTGCCGGAGAGCGGCACCAACGGAGAAGATGTCGATACGATTCTGGAGCGGGTCATTCCGCTGCTCCGCCCCGGCGATGTCCTCGCCCACCCGTTCACGCGGCATCCCGGCGGCTTCGTGAATCGCGAAGGCGAGGTGCATCCCGTGATCCGGGCGGCGCTTGATCGCGGACTTCGGGTCGACGTCGGCCACGGCAGCCATTTCTCCTATCGCCTCGCACGCAAGGCCATCGCCTCCGGGATCGTCCCGACCACCTTGGGCGCCGACATCCACGGCTACAACACGCATGTCCCCGCGCCGGCGGGCACGCCCGACCAGCCCGCCGACGACGAAAATCATCCCTTCGCAGGCCAGGCGAAGTTCAGTCTGGTGCAGGCGATGAGTTCGATGATGGCGCTCGGCCTCACGCTGGAGCAGGTGGTGCCGATGGTGACGTCGAATCCGGCGGAAATGCTGGGCCTTTCGGATCGCATCGGCGCGCTGCGCCCGGGTATGGATGCCGATGTCAGCGTGGTGAGGGAAAAACCCGGCCGCTACATCCTGCGCGACAACGAAAAGACCGAAGTGGTCGCCGATCGCCTGTTGCAGCCGGTGTTCTGCCTGCGCGCAGGCGTGCGCCACGACGCGGTTGCCGCCATCCTGCCCCAGGCGGTGGCAGCATAGCCGCTTTCCACCGTTAAAGCAGAGACGGCTAGCGCATGTCTGACGTCGAGCGCGATCTTCCTTTGGCCGCGAAGGCTGGCACCGGGCAAGGGGTCGGCGCGCGGCTATCTCGCAAGGAAGACGACCGGTTCATGCGCGGACGCGGCCAGTACGTGGCCGATATCAGGCTGCCGGGCCTGCAGGATGTCGCCTTCGTTCGTAGCCCGCTGGCGCATGCCCGCATCCGGGCCATCCATGTGCCGGAGCGTTTTCGCAACGTCGTTTTCACGGCGGCCGAGCTCACCGGCGTCAAGCCGATCCGCGCGGTGTCCGGCCTGCCCGGCTTCAAGATATCGGAGCAGCCCGTGCTCGCGACCGGTAAGGTGCGGCACGCCGGCGAGCTCGTCGCGATGTGCGTGGCGGCGACGCGAGCCGAGGCCGAGGATATTGCTGAAGCGGTCACGCTGGACCTCGAACCGCTTCCCGCAGTCTATGACATGCGCAAGGCGCGCGACGCCGGCACCGCGCTCGTGCACGAAGATTGGGGCGACAACGTCTTCCTCGAAAGCCTATTCGAGGTCGACATCACGCCGGCGCTGGACGCGCCGATCAAGGTGACGCGCGAGATTTCGACCGCGCGGCAATGCATGTCGCCTCTCGAAGGCCGCGGCGTGGTCGCTACCTTCGACCACCGCCTCGACCAGCTCACGCTCCATACCGGCGCCCAGATGCCGCACATTGTGCGCAACGGACTGTCCGACTGCCTTGGTATCGAGCAGGGCCGCATCCGCATCGTTTCACCCGATATCGGCGGTGGCTTTGGCCACAAGGGGATTTTGCTGCCCGAGGAAGTCTGCCTGGCGTGGTTTGCGTTGGAAAAAGGTCTGACCGTCCGCTGGATCGAGGATCGGCGCGAGCATCTGAGCGCCAGCGCGAACTGCCGGGAGCACTACTACAAGATCACCGTCTATGCCGATCGCGATGGCCGGCTGCGCGGCATCGACTGCGAGGCAACCGTCGATTCCGGCGCCTACTCGTCATATCCCTTCTCCGCCTGTCTCGAAGCAGCCCAGGTAGCAAGCATCCTGCCGGGCCCCTACCGCATGCCGGCCTATCGCTGCCGCACTTTCTCGGTGGCGACCAACAAATGTCCGATCCTGCCGTATCGCGGCGTGGCGCGGACCGGCGTCTGCTTCGCGCTGGAGATCATGCTGGACGCCGTGGCTGTCGAGGCCGGGATCGAGCCTGGTGAAGTCCGGTTGCGGAATCTGATAGGCCCCGAGCAAATGCCGTTCGACAACATCACCAACAAGCATTTCGACAGCGGCGATTATCCGCAAGCAATGCGTCGCGCCATCGCCGCGATCGACGTTGCTTCTGTGCGCAGTCGTCAGCGCCTGAAAGAGGCAGACGGACGGCTGATCGGCGTTGGCCTTTCGGTCTATTGCGAACAGGCCGCCCATGGAACCTCGGTCTATGCCGGCTGGGGCATTCCGATGGTACCCGGGCACGAGCAGGCCACCGCACGCATGACGCCGGACGGCGGACTGGAAATCCGGGTCGGCGTGCATTCGCACGGCCAGGGCCTCGAAACCACGCTGGCCCAGGTTGCGCACGAGATTCTCGGCATCGACACGGCCAAGGTGCGTGTCATACATGGCGACACCGCGCTCACGCCCTACTCGACCGGCACCTGGGGCTCGCGGTCGATGGTGATGGCGGGCGGCGCGGTCGGGACGGCCTGCGAGGAGATCGCCGAGCGCGCCAAACGCATCGGTGCCAAACTGCTCCAACTTGATCCGGCGTCGGTTTCCATGCGCGATGGGCGCGTGTGGGGGCCGAACGGCAGCATCGCTCTTTCCGAGATCGCGCATACCTGGTACCGGCGGCCGCAGGACCTGCCGCCCGATGTCGATCCGGCGGGACTGGAGTCGACCAGCGGCTACAAGCCGAAACGCGACAGCGGCACCTTCAGCTACGCCGTGCACGCCGTCACCGTCGCGGTCGATCCCGATCTCGGCGACGTCGAGCTGCTTGATTATGTCATCGTCGAGGACGGCGGCGTGCTGGTCAATCCGATGATCGTCGACGGCCAGATCTATGGCGGCCTCGCGCAGGGTATCGGCACCGCGCTCTACGAGGAAATGCCGTTCGATGCCGCCGGACAGCCGCTGGCGACGACGCTTGCCGACTATCTGCTTCCTGGACCGACCGAGGTGCCGGAGCCGCGCCTTGATCATATGGAAACGCCCTCGCCTTACACGATGTTCGGCGTCAAGGGCATCGGCGAAGGCGGCGCCATCGCGCCGCCCGCGGCGATCGCCAACGCCGTCAACGACGCGCTTCGGCCGCTCGGCACCGAGCTGTTGCACTCGCCGATCTCGCCGCGCCGTATCGTGGCGGCCGTTCTCGCCGCCCGCGACGCCGAAAGACCGGCAGCATGAAAGCCGCACCGTTCGCCTACGAACGTCCTGCCGATTTGAACGCGGCACTCGCCTTAATGGCCGAGGCGAACGGCACAACCAAGATCATCGCCGGAGGCCAGTCGCTCGGCCCGATGCTCAATCTGCGCCTGGTCCAGCCCGACCTGATCGTCGATATCGCAGGACTTGCCGAACTGAGACAGGCTGAGCGCAGCGGCGACGAGCTCGTGATCGGCGCCTGCATCACCCATGGCGATATCGAGGACGGACGAATAGCTGACGTGACGCGCGGCGCGATGCAGCGAGTGGCCGGTGCCATCGCCTATCGCGCCGTACGCAACCGCGGCACGATCGGCGGGTCGCTTGGCCACGCCGATCCGGCCGCGGACTGGGTTTCGGTCCTGCCGGCGCTGGGTGCGAAGATCAGGCTTCGCAGCCTTGCGGGGATTCGTGATCTTGCGGTCGAGGATTTTATCATCGGAGCGCTTGAATCAGCGCTGCTTCCCGGCGAGATCGTCGAAACTATCCGCGTGCCGGCGATGCGGCCCTCGGCCCGCTGGGGTTACGTCAAGGCCTGCCGCAAACCGGGCGAATTTGCCCATGCGATTGCAGCCGTGCTGATCGATCCAGACGCGGCAGCGGCACGCGTGGTTATCGGCGCCATCGAGACGGCTCCGATCGTCCTTTGTGACGCGGCGCCGCTGTTCGGTGGCAGCATTACCTGCGACTTCAAGCGGCAATTCGACCCGCGCGTAGCCGACGCGCTCCTGTCGAAGGCAGGTATCATGGATACCGCCGACCGGCACATCCATGTCGCGGTGCTGCGCCGCGCGATCGATGAGGCGGCCGCGTGACTGCGGTCCGGCTCACCGTCAACGCGCGCGCGGTCAAGGCTGTGGTCGAGCCGCGCACCCATCTCGCCGATTTCCTGCGCGACAACCTCAATCTGACCGGCACCCATCTCGGCTGTGAGCACGGCGTGTGCGGGGCATGCACGCTTTTGCTCGACGGCGTGCCGGCGCGCTCCTGCATCACTTTCGCCGCCGCCTGTGAGGGAGCGCGCGTCACTACGATCGAAGGCCTCGACGACGACGAGATCACGACCGAGCTTCGCACTGCCTTCAGCCGCGAGCACGCACTGCAATGCGGCTACTGCACGCCCGGGATGCTGATCTCGGCGCGCGATCTCGTGCTTCGCCTCGGCACCGCGGACGAACGCAGCATCCGCGTCGGGCTGAGCGGCAATCTGTGCCGCTGTACCGGTTATGTCGGCATCGTCCGCGCGGTGCGTTCGGTCATCGAGCAGCGGCGCAAACGGGGCATCTTGCCGATCCCGGGAGCTGGACGCGAGCAACTCGGACCCGTGGGGTCCGGCAATAGCGCCAACGCAACCATTTCAAGGGCTTCGCTATCGCTGGCGAGGAGCGATCCACCGGAGGCTGAAGAACCGCCGGAAGCCGGCGGCGCGATCACCGTTCCGGATTTTGTGCCGGACAAGGTCTTCGAACAGCGTTTCACGGTCGCGCATTCGCCGGACAGGGTCTTCGACCTGTTTGGCGACATCGGGCAGATCGCCGCCTGCCTTCCCGGCGCCTCTCTGACCGGCGTTCCAGCGCTGGAACACGTCGCGGGCACGATCCGCGTCAAGCTGGGACCGATTTCGGCGAATTTTGGCGGCGTCGCGCGTATCGAACGAAACCCCGAGAATTTGTCCGGTCGGATTGTCGGGATGGGAAGCGATCGGCGCGGTCGCTCGTCGACACAAGGCGAAATCCGCTATCGCCTGGCGCCGATCGAACAAGGCGCCGCCACCCGTGTCGAGCTTACGATCGGCTACAGCCTGAGAGGCATGCTGGCGCAGATTGCCCGCGAGGGATTGGTGCGCGATCTTGCGGCACGGCTGACCGCTGACTTTGCGGGTAACCTCGATCGGCACCTTTCGGGCATCCCGCAGGACCGATCGGCGGAAGGATCGCAAAAACTGGATGGCGTGTCGCTCCTGATCAACCTTTTGCGGGTGCGTACGCGGGAGGCCTTTGAGCGGTTGCAGCGGCGATAGCGACGGTCCGATTTGGTACGATTCTTGCTGCTCTTCTTCATCCGAGAACGTCAAAGAGCGAGGGGACGTCATGACGAATTCCGAGCTGCGGGCCGACATTCACAGCATAGAACCGATCCCTGACGCCGACCGCGACTCTACCGGGCTACAACAGATGTGGATTTGGGCCGGAGCCAACATCGCGCCGGTCAACTGGGCGCTCGGCGCGCTCGGTATTGTTCTCAAGCTCGGCCTATGGGAGACCATCGCCGTCATCGTCTTCGGCAACCTGTTCGGCTGCGCGATTTTTGCAGCGTTCACGGTGATGGGCCACAAGACCGGCGTCAATCAGATGGTGTTGAGCCGCTCGGCGTTCGGACGCCGCGGCGCCTATTTGCCGAGCGCGCTGATGTTCCTGATGACGCTGTGCTGGATCGGCGTGAACACCTATTTCCCGGTCAAGATCGGGATGGCCATTCTGGGCCAGTTTGGAATTGCCGAGACGGTGATAACGACCTTCATCGTCATCACGGTTATCATGGTGTTGCAGGTCGGCATCGGCATCTACGGCTTCTACGCGATCCGGACCTTCGAGAAATACACCGTGCCGGTGACGGTCGCGATCATGGTGCTGATGAGCGTGCTCGCCTGGAGCCGGCCGGGGGTCGTCAACTGGAACCTCACCAGCACGCTTCCGCCCGGGGCTCATCTGGCGATGCTGACGCTGTTGATGTCGGCGATCGGGGTTGGCTGGGGAATCTCCTGGGTGACATGGGCCTCGGACTATTCGCGCTTCGTGCCGCGCAGTGTCTCTTCGACGTCCGTGTTCTGGTATAGTTATGTTGGAATGTTCGTGCCGACGGTGTGGCTCGCCATCCTCGGGGCGACGATCGCCAGCGTCACGCTGGACACCGACCCGGCCAAGATGGTCAGCGCAGTGTTCGGGGGCGTGTCAAGCGTGCTGGTGCTGCTCCTGGTTCTGCACGGTCCGATCGCAACCAATATCCTGAACGTGTATTCGGCCGCGCTGGCGGCGCTGAGCATGGGCATCCGGCTGTCGCGGACAGCGCTGGCTCTGGTGGTCGGCATCGCCGGCTACCTCGTCACGATCTACTTCATCTTCGCGCCCTCGTTCGCCAAGGCATTCGATAACTGGATGATTAGCCTCTTGCTGTGGATGAGCCCGTGGGCAGGCATCGTGATGGCCGATTTCTTCATCAAACGGCAGGGCCGCATCAACGTCGCCGAACTCTATCGTTCGCCGGAAACCAGCGCCTATGGCGACATCAACTGGGGCGGCATCATCGCGTTTTTCGCAGGCCTGCTCGCCGGCTGGTCGGTGGAGGATGGGCTGGTTCCCGCGCTGCAGGGGCCGATCTCCGGGTTATTGGGCGGGGCGGATCTCAGCTGGCTGTTCGGGCTCGTCGTCGCCGGCGCGGTGTATCTGGTTCTGAGCCGTCGGGCAGTCGGCGCGGCCTCGGTCGTCACGACCACCAGCTGAGCGAGGCTGCTCGAATGCGCAAGCGATCGTCGTGCGTCCACTAGAGCATGATCCGGAGAAGTGCGCAGCGGTTTTCCGGATCATGCGCTAGCTAGTTTCTGTCGCGAAACACATTTCGCCGTTTAAAATATGGGTTATCGCGCGATTTTCGAGTGCGTTTTTCC
>Ga0307479_10000211_pt1 | contig 54936 bp, 48 predicted proteins | sample atmos_gasesECM4C_FD_203743 | JGI IMG/M metagenome (GOLD analysis project Ga0307479, IMG submission 203743) | Hardwood forest soil microbial communities from Morgan-Monroe State Forest, Indiana, United States - atmos_gasesECM4C_515 | ecosystem: Environmental > Terrestrial > Soil > Temperate...
ACCGCAAAAGGATTCGGCTGCAACAAATAAATTTTCGGCCGCATCCTTTGCCCGCTCCGTTCCGTCTCTTCCCTGACGGCGCCGTCCGGCGCGGCATCAGGACAAGCGGAGAACGACGATGCAGGAAAGCTACGATCGAAGTGAGAAGAACTGGGTACTTGGCGTCACATCGCTTGCATCCTTCATGATGGCGTTGGATTCGCTGGTCATCACCACCGCCTTTGCCACCATCCGCGCCGAGTTCGGCAGCCCCGTTGAAACGCTGCAATGGGCGATCAATGCCTTCAATCTGACCTTTGCAGTCCTGCTGCTCACCGGCGCTGCGCTGGGAGACCGGTTCGGACGCCGCCGGGTTTTTGCGGCCGGCATCGCGCTGTTCGTGCTGGCGTCCGCGGCATGCGCGCTGGCCGGCACGGCGGAAGCGCTGATTGCGGCGCGCGCGGCGCAAGGCGCCGGAGCTGCACTAGTGATGCCGCTTGCGATGGCGATCCTGAGCGGCGCCTTCGCGAAAGAGGAGCGCGCGCGCGCGCTTGGCATTTTCAGCGGCATCACCGGGTGCGCGCTGATCATCGGCCCCGCGATCGGCGGCCTCATCACCGAGAGTCTCGGCTGGCGCTGGATCTTCTGGATCAACCTGCCGATCGGCCTGATCGCGATGGTCCTGGTCTTTGCCCGCCTGCGCGAGAGTTTTGGTCCGAAAGCCGCGCTCGATATTCCGGGATTGCTGCTGGTCGGGATCGCAGCGCTGGCGCTGGTATGGAGCCTGCTGCGCGGCAACCCTGCGGGGTGGACCAGTCCCGAGGTGACGAGCACGCTCGCTCTCGGACTGGTGTTCACTGTGGCCTTCATCGTCTGGGAATGGCGCGCATCTGCACCAATGGTACCGATGCGGCTGTTCGCGTCACGACCGTTCGCGGCCGGTGTTGCCGCAAGCTTGCTGTTTTATGCGGCGATGTACGGCGTCTTGTTCCTGCTGCCGCAATTCCTGCAAGTGACGCTCGGCTTCGGGCCGCTCGGCGCCGGGCTCAGGTTGCTGCCGTGGACCTCGACGCTGTTCCTGACCGCGCCGATCGCGGGCGCGGTGGTGCAAAAATTTGGCGAACGGCCGCTGGTGGTGACGGGATTGTTGATGCAGGCGGCCGGGCTCGGCTGGATCGCGATGGAAGCCGCATCCGGCGTCGCCTATCCGGCGATGGTCGTGCCGCTGGTGCTGGCCGGCGTTGGCGTGTCGATGGCGATGCCGGCCGCGCAGAACGCCGTGCTCGGTTCAGTCACGGTGACGGAAATGGGCAAGGCCTCCGGCGTCTTCAACATGGGCCGCTTCCTCGGCGGGATGTTCGGCATCGCGCTGTTGGTGACGGTATTTTCCGCCAGCGGCGCGGTGGATACGCCGGCGCATTTTTCCAAAGGCTTCACCGCGGCAATGAGTGTGGCGGCGGTACTTTCGCTGGCCGGAGCATTCGTTGGCCTATGGCTGCCCGGCCGCGGATCCGCTGTCGCCGCATTGGCGCCGCAGGTGGGCGAGGTCAATCAACGATAGGCTTACGCTATCGATCGATTGGCAAAACGCGGCGGGCAATGCCGCTTGGCGTCGACGCACGAATGGCTACATACTGAGTTGGACGGAATCATCTGAAACACGAGACCGCATCCCATGACCACGGCGCCGTCAAAACCCCATCGCGTCGTGATCGTCGGAGCTGGATTCGGCGGGCTGGAGACCGCGTTCCGGCTCGCCGGCGCGCCGGTCGAGATCACCGTGGTGGACCGCCGCAACCACCATCTGTTCCAGCCGCTGTTGTATCAGGTCGCGACCGCCTCGCTCGCCACCTCCGAGATCGCCTGGCCGATCCGGCATTTGCTGCGCGACCGGCGCGATGTCACGACACTGTTTGCCACCGTGAGCGGCGTGGATGCGGCGGCTAAGCAAGTGCTGCTCGACGACGGCGACACGATCGCCTACGACACGCTGGTTCTCGCCACCGGCGCGCGCCACGCCTATTTCGGTCACGACGAGTGGGAGCCGTTTGCGCCGGGGCTGAAAACGCTGGAGGACGCCACCACGCTGCGGCGGCGCATTCTGGTGGCCTTCGAACGCGCCGAGCGCGAGAGCGATCCGGAGCGGCGAGCAGCGCTGCTGACCTTCGTCATCATCGGCGCAGGGCCGACCGGCGTCGAGCTCGCCGGCACCATCGCGGAATTGGCGCAGCAAACGCTGCCGCCCGACTTCCGCAACATCGACACCCGCAAGGCGCGCGTGGTCTTGATCGAAGCCGGCCCGCGCGTGCTGGCGGGCTTTGCCGACGATCTCTCGGCCTATGCGCAGGCGTCGCTGGAAAAGATCGATGTCGAAGTAAAGCTCGGCCAGGCCGTCACCGAGTGCAGCGCTGACGGCGTGGTCTATGGCGGCAACCGGCTCGACGCCAAAACCATCATCTGGGCCGCCGGCGTGCGCGCCTCGCCCGCGGCGGAATGGCTTGACGCGCCGGCCGATCGCGCCGGACGGCTTCAGGTCGAGCCGGATCTGACCGTACCCGGTCATCCCGATATCTTTGCAATCGGCGACACCGTGACGATTGCGGCCTGGAACGGCCAGCCGGTCCCGGGAATTGCGCCCGCCGCCAAGCAGCAGGGGCGCTATGTCGCGAACGCGATCAAGGCGCGCCTGTCCGGCGGCACTTCCGCTCCATTTCACTACCAGCACTCCGGCAGCCTGGCGCAGATCGGCAAGCGGCTCGCGGTGATCGATTTCGGCCGCATCAAGCTGCGGGGCACGATCGCGTGGTGGATCTGGGGCATCGCGCACATCTATTTCCTGATCGGCCTGCGCCACCGGCTCAGCGTCGCGCTGAGCTGGCTGTGGATTTACACGCGCGATCAGCGTGCGGCGCGGCTGATCACCCAGGGAAGCAGCAAGGTGACGCGGTGACCCCTCAGAGCTGCTGCCGCTTCCAGGATCAATTACCAGTAGATGCATCATAATATGATGCAATTATAAATTGACGCTCCCGGGCTCTGCCTCTAGCCTGACGGGAGCCTTGAGGGGGCAGCGCCATGGCCAAGAAAGCAGCCGCAAAGAAGACGTCGAAAAAGGCCGGTCCGCGAACGGGAAGTCCACGGACAAGACCGGCCCCGGTGGCCGGAGCAACGGCAGCGCAACCGGCACCGACGCCCGCTCCTGCAGCGGCGCCGATAGCGCCGACGCCCGCGCCGGCATTACCCGCGCCAATGGTCGTTCTGGCGACAACGCCCGAAGCGGCGATGATGCCGCCGAAATCAACCGTCACCAATGTCATCGACGATCCCGCGGTAAGCCTGCAGCGTTTTGACCTGCTCGACTTGCAGCGATACACCCAGGAAAAAGTCTACGCGACCAGCGCCAGCAAGGACTTTCATCTGTTTTATGTCGGGCGCGACGACGTCCACGATATTCTCAAACACGTCCTGTCACGGGTCAGCATCTCGCTTTACCTAAACATGTTCGGGTTCGACGACGACGAACTCAACGACATCCTGATGAAGATCGCACTCGATCCAACGGTCACGATGCTGGTCACGCTGGACAAGAGCCAGGCCGGCGGAAAGCATGAGAAGGCGCTGCTCGACGCCGACCGGCAGCATAACCTCGCACTGTTCAACACGAACTTTGTCACCAAGACGCACGTCCAGGAATTCGCCATCGGCTAGTCGGCAACCCATCAGATCAGCCACACCAAAGGATTCGTGGCGGACGGCCGGGTCGCCGGAGAGGGATCGACCAATTGGTCGGCCTCCGGAGAGGGCACCTTTATCGTCAAGGGAAATCCCGGCGGGGCCGGCTACAAGGCGCAAAACAACACCCAGTCGATCATTACCGACCCGGACACGATCAGCCGTTTCTCGGCCGAGCTTGTTACCGAGCATATGGTCGCCCAGAAACAGGCCGGGGAGCCGCTGAGAACCAACACCGCAAAGCCGCCTTCAACCGCCAAGCCTGCGGTTCCGCATCCCGCGCTGGCTCGCCACCGGGCGCAGTGACGGGAGCAGCGTCACCGCGCGGCTGACCACGCACGGAGGCGAGTAAGGTGGCGCGGCGATACCTGCCCGAAAATTGAGCAGATTTGATCGGCGCCGGGTGGTCGGGGCGGTCGATGCCGCTCGTAAAATCCTCTCAAATGCCTGATAGTAAATATCTATTTTGATATCCCGTCACGCACTGGACGGTGTACACATGGCACACCCCTTGCTTCGATCGCATCATGATTTGTAAGCCGGAAGCATCGTTCGCCATGGCAGGGCCAGGCCCCCTTCGGAAGCGGAGTGTTGTGTGACCGAAACCGTCGCCGCGATCGTCGCCGCGCATCGCGCAGGAAAACTTTCGCCGGCTGAGACCATCGCGCGCAGCTACCAGCGCATCCGCAGCCACAACGATCCCGCCATCTTCATCTCCTTGCGCGACGAACAGGACGCGCTTGCCGAGGCCGAAGGCCTGAGAGTGAAGGACGCCGCGGAGCTGCCGCTGTTCGGTGTCCCCGTGGCGGTGAAAGACAATATCGACGTGCTTGGGCTGCCGACCACCGCCGCCTGCCCGGCTTTCTCCTATTCGCCCGCGCATGACGCGACCGCGGTGGCGCGGCTGCGCGCAGCCGGCGCCATCGTGATCGGCAAGACCAACCTCGACCAGTTCGCAACCGGTCTGGTCGGCGTGCGCTCGCCTTATGGTATCCCGACCAACCCGATCCGCGGCGATCTCATTCCCGGCGGATCGAGCTCGGGCTCGGCGGTCGCGGTTTCCGCTGGGCTTGTGCCGCTGGCGCTCGGTACCGACACGGCGGGAAGCGGCCGCGTGCCCGCGATGCTCAACAACGTCGTCGGCCTGAAGCCGAGCCTCGGCATGGTTTCCACTGCCGGCGTGGCGCCGGCGTGCCGCACGCTCGATTGCGTCTCGGTGTTTTCGCTCACCGTCGACGATGCCGTGACCGCGCTTGCCGCGATGGCGGGCCCCGATCCGGCGGATCCGTTCTCGCGCGACCGGCCGCTCGGCGAGATCACGCCGTTTCGCAAGAATCTCAGGCTCGGCGTGCCGCGCGGCGGCCAGTTGATCTTTTTCGGCGACAAGATTTCGGAAGCAGCCTACGGCGAGGCGCTGAAGCGCTGGACCGCGCTCGGGGCCACGCTGGTCGAGTTCGACATGGAGCCGTTCTATGAGACCGCGCGGCTGCTTTACGAAGGGCCATGGGTCGCCGAGCGCTATCTGGTGATCCGCAACCTGCTTGCTTCCGCGCCGGATTCCATCCACCCGGTGACGCGCGAGATCACCGCCGCCGGCGCGCGGCTCTCGGCCGCGGAAACCTTTTCCGCGCTGTACCGGCTGCAGGGCCTGCGCAAAATCGCCGAGCGCGCCTTTGCCAATATCGACGCGATCGTGCTGCCGACCGCACCAACAGTCTATTCGACCTCGCAGGTGCTGGCCAATCCGATCGAGCTCAACAGCCGGCTCGGCACCTACACCAATTTCGTCAACCTGCTCGATCTCTGCGGGCTGGCGCTGCCGTCGGCGATGCGGCCCGACGGCGCTCCCTTCGGCATCACGCTGCTCGCGCCAGCCGGGCGCGACGCAGAGCTTGCCAGCATCGGCCGCGTGTTCCACGCCGACACCAGACTTGCGATCGGCGCAAAGAAGCTGGCGCAGCCGCCGCTGGCGCCGCTGCCCGCAAGCACCGGCGGCGACATCGCCATCGCGGTGGTCGGCGCGCATCTCTCCGGCATGGCGCTCAACGGCGAGTTGAAGTCGCTCGGCGGGCGCCTGCTCGAGACCGCCATCACCGCGCCGGACTACAAACTCTACGCGTTGTCCACCTCGCCGCCGAAGCCTGGCATGCTGCGGGTGGAAACGGCAAAGGGATCGGCGATCGAATTGGAAGTCTGGGCGCTGTCGGCACACGCGTTCGGCAAATTCGTCGCCGCCGTGCCGCCGCCGCTATCGATCGGCACCGTCCGCCTGGCCGACGGCCGCAGCGTCAAAGGTTTTATTGTCGAACCCGCTGCGCTCGACGGCGCGCGCGATATTTCCTCGTTCGGCGGCTGGCGCGCGTATATGGCGGAAGCGGCCGCGGTGTGAGTGTTTTCGTGTCCCCGACGCGTAGGGTGGGCAAAGCGTCCGCGTAGCTCGAAGAGCGAAGGCGGAAGCGTGCCCACCAACACCGACGCTGTTGAAAAAAATGGTGGGCACGGCGCAAGAGCGCCGTTGCCCACCCTACTCAGGCCCGCAAGCAGGGCGAGGTAAGAAGAGTCACACCGACACCGCGTAAAGCTCGTATTCATCGCGCACCAGCTCGATGTGGGCGCGCATTGCGGCCTCGGCGCCGGCCTTGTCGCCGCGCATGATCGCGACGACCACGCGGTCGTGCTCGGCTTGCGATTTTGCCAGACGCCCGAGATTGCGGAACTGGGCGCGTCGGAACGGCTGCACGCGCACCCGCGTCGCCAGCGTCATTTCGGCGATATAGGCGTTCTGCGAACCGGCATAGATCGTGTTGTGGAAGCGTTCGTTGACTTCGTGGAAGCGGTCGGGATTGCCGGTGTAGCTCAACAGGCGAAGCTCCTCATGAACGGCCTCGAGCCGGTGACGCTCCACCGGCGTCATCCGTTCCGCGGCCAGGCCCGCGCACAGCGCTTCCAATTCCGCCATCGCCTCGAACATTCCGGTCAGCCGCTCGATCGAGGGCCGTGCCACTACCGCGCCGCGATGGGCGCGGGACTCGACCAGGCCGCTAGCCACGAGTTGGCGCAGCGCCTCGCGCACCGGCGTGCGCGAGACGTTGAAACGCCGCGCGATCTCGGTCTCGTCGAGCGGCGCGCCCGGCGCCAGCGCGCCGCGCACGATCTCATCCGCCAGCTGCAGGCGCAGCTCTTCCGCGCGCGTGATCTTCTCCGCCGGATGCGAGGCGCGGTCGACGCGCCGCACCACCGCATCGCCCGCGCTTGCGGGGCGCGGTGAGTTGCCTGCGGGAATATCGTCGAGACTCATGGTCCTTCGGCCTTTGGCTTCTCAACCTTGGGTTCGTCGATGATGCTGACATGGGCGGCCACGATTCGCCAACCCTCGGGAAAGCGCACCCAGGTCTGCATCTGGCGCCCGACCCTTCCCGGCGCGGAATCGCGATAGAACAGCGTCGAGGCGACCGCGGTATCGCGGCCATAGGTGGTGATCAGCGTTTTTGCCGTTCTGCGCATCAGCCCCACCGGCGAGCGCGCCGCGCGAAATGCCGTAACCTCGCGATAACCGTAGAGATTTTCGCCGATGCCGTAGCGCAGCGTGCGGTTATCGTTGCGGAACAACTCGTCGAGCACGGCGACGTCGTTTTCCACCAGCGCCTTTTCGTAGCGCGCAAACTGCGCGGTGACCTCGGCGAGCACGTCGGGCAGATCGACTTCCATCTCTTACAACCCTCTCGGTGGCGGCGCCGACACCGCGCCCATGCGCTCCAGCGCGTGAGCCACCCGCAGCGCAATATCTTCGCGCCAGGGCGCCGCAATGATCTGCACGCCGATCGGCATCGGATCCAGCGGAACCGGAACAGCCGCCACTGGAAGCCCGATGAACGAGATCGGCTGGGTATGGATGCCGATATTGGCGCGCACCGGCAATTCGACGCCGTCGAGCACGAAGGTCGCCTGGCCGAGTTTCGGCGCGATGCACGGCGTTGACGGCGCGATGATCGCATCGACGGATTTGAACAGCTCTGCTACCCGCGCGCGATACCAGCGGCGGAACTTTTGCGCGCGGTCGACCAGCGGGGCCGGAATCATCGCGCCCGCGATCAGCCGGTCGCGCACCGCCGGATCGAAATCGTTCGGACGCTTGCGCAGCCGGTCGAGATGCAGCGAGGCGCCTTCCGTCGTGGTGATGACATAAGCCGCGGCGCGGGCGCGCGCCGCTTCCGGAATCTCGACGGTACGCGTCACGCCGAGCGCCTTGGCGACGCGCGCGACGGCTTCTTTGCCTTCCGAGAACAGATTGTTCTGAAAATAGCCACCGGCGATCACGATGCGCAAGGCTCCGATGTCCTGCGTCAGCAGCGGGGTCACCGGTTCGACCGCCCGCGTCGTGCAGGCCGCATCTTCCGGATCTGGCCCCTGCATCGCGTCATAGGCCAGCGCGAGATCGGCAACGGAGCGCGCCAAGGGGCCGAGATGATCGAGGCTCGCGACAAAGGGAAACGATCGTGCGCGCGACAGCCGGCCATAGGTCGGCTTCAATCCAAATGTGCCGCAGAACGAGGACGGCACCCGGATCGAGCCGTTGGTGTCCGAGCCCAGCGCGATCGGCACCAGGCCGCCGCCGACCGCGCTGCCGGAGCCGCCGGACGAACCGCCGCTCATCCGGGTCGGATCGTGCGGATTGCGCGACGGGCCGTCGTGCAGGTTCTCGCCGGTGAAGTCGTAGGCGTATTCGCCCATGTTGAGCGCGCCGACCAGAACGGCGCCGGCCGCCTCCATCCGCTCGATCAGGGTCGCATCGCGCGGCGATGGCTTGAGGTCGCGGTTGATCTTGGAGCCGGCGCGGGTGGCAAGGCCTTCGACGTCGAACAGGTTCTTCACCGCAAAGGGAACGCCGGCGAGCGGGCCGACACTCTTGCCCGCCGCGATCGCCGCATCGACGGCACGCGCCTTGGCGCGGGCGCGATCGACGGTGACATCAGTGAAGGAATTGAGGATGGTGTCGTGCTGCTTGATCCGCGCCAGCGCCGCCTCGGTTGCTTGCAGCGCCGACATCGTGCGGCCCGCAACGGCTTTGGCAATTTCCGCGGCGGTGAGGCCGTCGGAATCGGCTCTCATGGCAAGATCAGGCTGCAAAGACACTGGCCGGCTCGGTTTCGTCGGGCAACACAAATTCATCGACGATCCGCGCCAGCCGAAGCGACACGTCGAGGTTGGCGCGCACCGACGGCCGCCAGGCGTCCTCGACCGGCAGCGCCAGCGCTTTCGCGACAGCGTCGATATAGTCGTCAAGCGGATCGGCGGCCATCAATCTCCCATTCGGCTCGGATCATCTCCTTCTTTGAGCATTTTTTGCCAACACGCGCTAGTGCACCGGCAGCGGCGGATGCGGGATCGCGGTCAACAATTCCCGCGTGTAAGCATCCTGCGGATCGCCCAGCACCCGTTCGGCAGAGCCCTGCTCGACGATACGTCCGGTCCGCATCACAATGACGCGATCACACAACAGACGCACCACGTTCAGATCGTGCGACACGAAGAGATAGCTCATCCCCATCGACTGCTTCAGGTCCTGCAGCAGGTTCAGGACCACCGCCTGCACGGAAACATCGAGCGCGGCGGTCGGCTCGTCGAGAATGACCAGTTTCGGATGCAGCGCGATGGCACGCGCGATACCGACGCGGGCCTTCTGTCCCCCCGACAATTGATGCGGAAAGCGATCCAACAGGTTGATTGGCAAACCGACCAATCCGGCCAGTTCCTCGCAGCGGGCGCGCAGCGCGTCACGCCCCCTGATGTCGCCGAGCTGCAGAAGCGGATCGACGATGGCGCGCGCGGCGGTGAAGCGCGGATTGAGGCTGTCGGTCGGATCCTGGAACACCATCTGGATGCTCTTGCGCTGGGGCAGCCGCGCAAACGCGTTCGGCATGATGCCGCCGATCTCCTCGCCGTCGAAAGTGATGCGGCCGGAGGTCTGGTCCAACAGCCGCATCACCATCATCGAGGTGGTCGATTTACCGCAGCCGGACTCGCCCACCAGCCCCACGCTCTCGCCGTGGCCGACCGAGAAGCTGATGCCGTCGACGGCGCGGAATATTTCCGCTTCGACCGGCGGCTTGCGGCCGAACAATTTGCCGAGCGCGGCGGTCGGTCCCTGGCGCGGATATTCTTTCACCAGCTTTTCGATGAGAAGGAGAGGGCTCTTCTCCCTCTCCCCGCTCTTCGCGGGGAGAGGGTCGGGGTGAGGGGCTTTCTCCGCGAGCGCAGTCCGTGGAGAGTCCCCCTCACCCGGATTGCTTTGCAATCCGACCTCTCCCCGCAAGCGGGGAGAGGTTAAGGGAGACGAGATTTGAGGCGACGCCGCCTCCTCCTCCGGCAACAGATCGCGCAAGGAAACGCCGAGCCGCGGCGTCGCGCGCATCAGCTTGCGCGTATAGGGGTGTTCCGGCCTGGCAAAGATGTCGGCGGACTTCGCGGTCTCGACCACGCGGCCCTTTTCCATCACCACCACGCGGTCGCAATAGGCGGCGGCAAGGCCGAGATCGTGGGTGATCAGGATGGTCGACATCGCCCGCCGCTTGGTCAGTTCGACGATCAGGTCCATCACCGCCTTCTGCGTGGTGACGTCGAGACCAGTGGTCGGCTCGTCCGCGATCAGGAGCTGCGGATTGCAGGCCAGCGCCAGCGCGATCACGACGCGCTGGCACATGCCGCCGGACAATTCGAACGGATAGGCGTGGTAGCGCTCGCGGGGACGGGCGATCTTGACCTGCTCCAGCGCCTCGATCGCCTTCTCGCCGTGATCGCCCACCGCCGACTGCTGCACATGCTGGCGCAGCACGTCCTCGATCTGGTCGCCCACTTTACGGATCGGATTGAGCGCCGCGCGCGGGTTCTGGAAGATCATCGAGATTTCGCGGCCGCGCAGGTCGCGCATATCGTCTTCGCTCGCGTTCTTGACGTCGACGCCTGAAAACATCACCGAGCCTTCGGCGATTTTTCCCGCGCGGTCGAGGATGCGCATCACCGCATAGGAAGTCACCGATTTGCCGGAACCGGATTCGCCGACGATGCCGAGCGTCTCGCCCTTGGCGACGGAGATGTTGACGTGCTGCACGGCCTTGACGATGCCGCGCCGGGTGGAAAATTCCACCGTGAGATCGTGAACGTCGAGCAGCGGCTGCGCGGTCATCGGCTTGGCCTCACGTCCTTCGCTGCGGATCGACGATGTCGCGCAGGCCGTCGCCGAGCAGGTTGAAGCAGAACACCGCGATCATCAGCGCCAGCCCCGGAAACAGCGCGATCCACCATTCGCCCGACACCATGAAGCCCGCGCCTTCCGCGACCATGATGCCCCATTCGGCGGTCGGCGGTCGCACGCCGAGCCCGATGAAGGAAAGGCCGGCGGCGTTCAGAATCGCATAGCCCATGGTCAGCGACATCTGCACGATCATGATCGGCATGATGTTCGGCAAGATGTGCACCAAGAGAATCCGGAACTCGCCATTGCCCGACAGCCGCGCCGCCTGCACGAAGCCGGCGTTGCGCCGCACGTTGGCTTCCGCACGGGCGACGCGCGCGTAAAGCGGAAAATTCACGATCGCGGTGGCGATGATGATGTTCTGCACGGTGTTGCCGAGGGCTGCCACGATGCCCATCGCCAGCACGAACAGCGGAAACGCCATGATGGTGTCGGCGATGCGGCCGACGATGCGATCGGTCCAGCCGCCGAAATAGCCGGCGGCGATGCCGGCAAGCCCGCCCATCAGGAACACCAGCACCACCGAGGCCACCGCGATGAAGGTATCGAGCCTCGTTGCGACAACAACGCGGCTGAAGATGTCGCGGCCCAACTGGTCGGTGCCGAACCAATGCGCCGCGGACGGCGGCTTCAGCGATGCGGCCGTGTCGGAGGCGAGCGGATCGTAGGGCACGACGTAAGGGCCGAGCAGCGCGGCAAAGACGATGACGATCAGAAGCGCGAAGGCAAAACCGGTGACGCGGTTTTCGCCGAGCACATAGCGGGTGTGCTCGAACACCGCGACAATGCCGGAGGTGCGCGCGGATGCAGTGGATTCAGCGACGGGGGCGACGCTACTCATCCTTCCAGCCTCACTATCCTTCCAGCCTAACTCTTGGATCAATCACGCCGTAGAGAATGTCGATCATCAGATTGAGCAGCACGTACATGACGGCCATGGTCAGCACGAAACCCTGCACCGGCGCGAAATCCGACGAGATCAGGGCTTCCACCGCGTAGGAGCCGATGCCGGGCCAGGCGAACACCTTCTCCACCAGCACGTTGGCGCCGAGCAGGAAGGAGAACACCATCGAGAGCGTGGTGATCACCGGCAGCATCGCGTTGCGGAAGGCGTAGGTGACGATCACGGTGGTCGGCGACAGGCCGCTGGCACGCGCGGTGCGCACGAAATCCGATGCGAGAACCGACAGCATCGAGGCGCGCGTCATGCGCGCGATCGGCGCCAGCGAGAAGATCGCAAGCGTCGCCGCCGGCAGGATCAACTGGCTCAGCGCGGAACGGAACGCCTCGAAATCGCGCGCGATCAGGGTGTCGATCAGGTAAAACCCGGTCACCGTCGTCGGCGCGCTAGAGAACACATCGAGCCGGCCGAGCGGCGCCGGCGACCAGCCGAGCTGGAAATAGAACACGTAGACCAGCACCAACCCGGTGAAGAACACCGGCAGCGACACGCCGGCGGTGGTGGTGACGCGGCAGAGGTGATCGATCCACGAACCGGGCCGGGTCGCCGCGAGCACACCAAGCGGCAGCGCGATCAGGATCGAAATGAACAGGCCGATCAGGGTCAGTTCGGCCGATGCCGGCAGGCGGTTGCGGATTTCGGTCGCGACCGGCTGGCCGGTCGTGAGCGAGGTGCCGAAATCGCCATGGGCGAGATCGCTGGTGTAGTGGAAAAATTGCTCGATCAACGGCTTATCAAAACCGAGCTTCTTGCGGATCTGCTCGACCGCCTCCTTGGTCGCGGCGGGCCCTGCGAAATAGGCCGCGGGATCGCCGGGCAGCGAGCGGGTCAAGAGGAACGTGACGATCACCACCCCGATCAGGCTCGGGATCGCAAACATCAGCCGCTTGCCGATCATGGTCAGCATGGGCGCAGCCTAGCGAATAGCGAATGGTGAATGGCGAATGGATGGCGGCTGCTCGTTGTCACTACTCGCTACTCCCTATTCGCTATTCGCCTGCTCAGGCGGTGGAGGGACGTGCCAGGGCCAATCCAGACACGCCCTCCACCCAGGCTCGCATCGCGCTCACGATGCTCACCAACTCTTTCCGCCGCCGCGCGGCGAGAGAACAAACGTGCGAGAATTTTTTCCCGCGCGGCGTTCATCCCTTCACCAGCGAGCGGTAGTCGAGCCGGCGATGGAACCAGTATCGATAGCCCGACACGTTCTTCTGCATTGCGACGTTGACGTAGGGCTGAAACAGCGGTACGCGCGGCACGTCGGCAAATGCCAGATCGACAAAACCCTTCACGTCGGAATCGTAAGCCGCCTTGTCGCCGCTGGTGGCGGCGGCGCGTGCGCCGTCGATGAATTTATCCATCTCCGGCGACTTGTAGCTCATGGTGTTGAAGATCGAATTGTTGCCGTGATAGCACCAGTAGAAGAAGTATTCGGGGTAATCGAGCCAGCCCGAGAACACGTTGGTGAAGAGCGGCATCTCCTTCTTGGTCAATTCGGTGCGCCAGTTGGCGCCGGGCACCTTGTTGATCGTGGTCTTGATGCCGATTTGCCCGAGGCTCTCCTGCACCAGGACGCATAGCGGCTCGTTGACCTGCGCGAAGTTGAGATCGAACGATATCGTGGTCTCCAGGCCGCCTGCGTAGCCCGCTTCCGCCATCAGCGCCTTGGCCTTGTCGATATCGGTGAAATATTTGGTCGGCTGCGGCCAGAGCACTTCGGTCGGCTTGTCCACTGACGCGCCGAACATCGGATTGGCGAGGCCGAACAACACGGCGTCCATGATCTTCTGGTAAGGAATGGCGTAGGCGACCGCCTGCCGCACCTTCGGATTGTCGAACGGCGGCTTGGTGACGTTCATGCCGATATACTGGATGCCGTTGGAGAACGGCAGCGACACCACGTTGAGCTTGCTCTCCGCCTTCATCTCCTGAAAATCCTTGTTCGGCAGCTCATAGGAGATGTCGGCGTCGCCGCGTTCCAGCAGCGCGCGGCGGTTGCCGGCCTGCGGCACCATGCGCCAGATCACGCGCCGGATCTTCGGCAGGGGACCACCGACCCAGTCGTCGTTGCGCTCCATGATCACTTCGGTGCCCGCGGTCCATTTCGTCACCTTGTAGGCGCCGGAGCCCGCGGTCTGCTGCTTGGTGTATTCGAGCCCCCACGGATCCTTCTCGCTGGCGTTCTTCTTCACCAGTTCAGAATTGATCACGCAGGGCACGATGACCGCGAGATCGGGTATCGTCAGCCGGTCTTTCTTGAGAAAATCGATCCGCACGGTGTTGTCGTCGACGACGACGAACTGCTCGGTCTTGGTCAGCGAGCCCGCGCTCATCTGGAAGGTCGGGAAGCCGCCGACGCTGACCGCGCGATCCAGCGACCACTTGACGTCCTTGGCCGCGACCGGCGTGCCGTCCTGGAATTTGGCGTTCTTCTTCAATTTGAAGGTCACCGACATGTCGCCGATGTTCATGTCTTCGGCGAGCTCGCCCTTGAACTTGTCGCGGTCGTAATAGGGAACGCCGCCCGGACCGCTCTTCATCTCGTGGCTGATCAGCCGGTCGTAGCAATTCCACGACACCTCGTAGCCCGGCACGTTGGTGCCGACGCCGTGGATGTCGAGATTGTTGGGGCCGCCTTCAGAGACGATCAGAAGCGTCTCGGACCGCGCGTCCGCTTTCGCCGGCGACCAGATTGCGGGCGCAGGCACCATCGCGCCCGCCGCCAGTCCGGAGACGGATTTCAGAAAATCGCGGCGCTTCATAGGATGCTCCAACGCAACGGATAGCCGGTCTTGGAACCCGGCCTTGGAGCAGTCGCAAGGTTCGTGCCAAACCTTAATGAGAGGCTAACGGTGCGCTAAATCCATGATTAGACTGACGAATAGCCCATCGAGGGAATCGCGCCCATCCCACGAATTGCATACAAAGAGACATGTTTGCCTATTCCAGGTGCAGCAGTCTTGGGCGCACTTTTCTTGAGCGCAGACGGCAGCCTGCGTCTCACTGGCAAAAATCCTCGTTGTTGACGCGCAGGCAGCGCAGCGCCGCGACCAGCCTCTCGCGGGTACAGCCCGCGCGGGCGTCGATCTTCTTCAGCGCCCGCAGCGACGGCGCAATGAGGGAGAACGATGGCATCGCAAGTGCTGAGGCAGAAGCCCTATCGCAATCTTATCGCGACGCTGTGCTCTCGCGCCCTGCTTCTGGCCATGCTGGCAATCACGGGTCGGTGCTCGTGAGCCGCAACGCCTCGGCGAGCGCGGCAATGGCGGCCGCCGCCGAAGCGCCAGTGCCGGCCTGTCCGGCTGCAGCAGCAATAGCGGCAAGGCGCTCTATGAATGCGTGGCCAATGTGCTGGAAAAATTGGCCAACAACATCCCGGACAAGGATGTCGCATCAATCCGGCGGCGCGCTGCAAACCGCAGCTTCGAAACTGCGCGCCGCGGTCAACAAGGCGCAGGCGTTGTCGGCGATCTCGCAATGCCGCGCGCTGATCGCGGGCGCGCTGGCCAAGGTGAGGGCGACCGGCGGCGGCCATGTCGCGGGCTGCGGCGGCGGCAGCGGCGCCGGAATTGGGCTGGAAGCGATCGTCGGCACGCTCGGGCGCGTCGCCAAGCTGATTCACGCCAAGGGGTAGAGCGGCTTTCAGTTCGCTCGAATCATTGCTGTTTCTCGCGTGGCCTCATGGTTCGAGACGCGCGAAGACGCGCTCCTCACCATGAGGGTCTGAATCCTCACCTTGAGGAGCATCGCAAAGGCGATGCGCCTCGAAGGATGAAGCCATTTAGTTGGACATTGCGTTAGCCCCGTCTCGGTCGCCGTCAGCTCGGCCAGATCAATTCCTGCAATTGCAACAGATCATCGGCCTTATGCTGCCAGCCTTCGATGCAGATGTGCCTGATGGGATCGCTGGCTCGATGCAGCATGAGCAGCGCCATCAGCCGGCGCTTCAAGGTGAAATCGATATCTGCTTTCGAATATCCGAAGCCCTCGAACAGGCTCCGGACGCGACGCGGCATTCCGGCGCTCATGAAGGCGCTCGGGCCGAGCAGGTCGTATTCACCCCATCCCGTCAGCACATCGCCAAAATCAATCAGCCCTGAAAGACGCCACTCGCCGTTTTGGCAACCCAGCAGGAAATTCTGCGGAATGTATTCTCCGGTCAGGATCACCGGTGGCGCGTCCAGGGGAATGAGCTCGGCTGCGTCGCGAAGCAGATCGTCCAGCCCGTCGAGAAATTTTTGCGGCAGTCCGAGACGCTGGTGCCTCGCCCGGCATCCTTCGATTTGGCCGCGCATCAGCGCTTCCCAGCGCGGCTCGATACTGAGCAGGTCGCCGGGCGGAACGCGTTGCACCTCGGCAATCGTCTCACCGAGATGTCGGAGGACGCGCTCTCTCTGGTCTTCCGGCAAGCCAGGCCATGCCTGTGTACCGAGAATGCCCGGCAGACGCGTGATAACGAGATACGGCCACAGGTCGCGCTCCCCTTCGCAGACGATGTCGGGGATCGGGACGCCAAGCCGTCCGCGCAGCCGCGACAGCGAAGCACGCTCCGAGATGAACTGCGCGCGAAGCAGCGGCGGAAAAATCTTCAGGATGAACGCACCGTCGAGACCGACGACAAGATTGGTTCCGGTGGTGAACACGTGCGGTGTCATGCATGTGAGATCGTGGCCGCGGGCAATGTCGAGCGCCACCGGCAGCCATCGTGACGCGTCGGCACGCCAGGCTTGGAAGGCCGCGATATTCTTGACGCTCGGCAGTGAATGCATGATTGGCGATCGGTTTGCGGAAACCGGTTGTATCACATGGGGCGCCGGCGCCGCTCACCGGTCCGGGCTGGCGCGCTCGAATTGGCGCACGAGGCGGTTGCCGCGCTCGACCGCGGAATCCATCGCGGCTTGCGCCGACTTCTTGCCGCTGAACGCCTGCTCCAGCTCGTCGTCGATCGCGTCGCGGACCAGCACGAAGGAGCCAAGCCGGATTCCCCTGGAATTTGCCGTCGGCGGTTTCAGCGTGATCTGCTCGATCGAGATCGCCGTTCCGGGATGGCGATCATAGAAGCCTTGCGCACGGGTCAAATCGAACGCGGCAAGGGTGATTGGCAGATAGCCGGTGTTCTGGTGCCAGGCGGCCTGCACTTCCGGCTTCGACAGGTAGGCGAAGAATTTCGCCACCCCCTTGTATTCGGCGTGCGGCCGGTCGCGCAGCACCCACAGTGTCGCGCCGCCGATGATGGTGTTTTGCGGCGCGCCCTTCACGTCCGGCCAGTACGGCAGCATGCCGTAGCCGACCTCGAATTTCGAATTGGCCATGATGTCGGCGCGGGTTCCCGAGGAGCCGATGAAGATTCCGCACTCGCCGTTCTGGAAGCGCGGCTCGGCCGCCTGCCCTCTCCCGCTATAGTCGAACACCTTGGTGGCCTGCCACTCGGCAAGCTGCGCGATGTGGCGCACCACCACGGGATTGTTGAAGTTCAGAGCCGCGTCGAGGCCGTCGAAACCGTTGCCGCGGGTCGCGACCGGCAGATTGTGATATGCGGAAAAATTCTCGACATGGATCCACGACGGCCATGAAGTGGTGAAACCGCAGACCGCCCCATGCTCGCGCAGGCGCTTCGCGGCCAAGCCCACCTCGGGCCAGGTCCTCGGCGCCACCTCGGGGTCGAGGCCGGCGTCGCGGAACAATTTCTTGTTATAGTAAAGGATCGGGGTCGAGGCATTGAACGGAAACGACAGCAGGTTGCCGGCGACATCGGCGTAATAGCCGGTCACGGCAGGAAGATAGGCGGAAGACAAAAAGGCTTCCCTTTCATCCCGCATCAATTCGTAGACGGGGTAGATCGCGCCCTTGGCGGCGATCATGGTCGCGGTCGCGATTTCATTGACCTGGACGATCGCGGGCTGGCTGCGCGAGCGAAACGCGAAGATCGCAGCCGTCACGGTTTCGGTGTAGTTGCCCTTGTAACTCGGGACGATCCGGTATTCCGATTGCGATGCGTTGAAGTCAGCGGCGAGCTTGTCGACCTGTTTGCCCAATTCGCCCGACATCGCATGCCACCACATGATGTCGGTGGCCGCGAACGCCGGCGAGGCGACGCCGACCGCAACGGCGGCGGCAGCGATTTGCACGAATTTCAACAGCGATTTCACGATCAACCCTGTTCCAATTCCAGGCCGGCCAAACGCGATTTTCGCGTTTCTCGCTCTGGTAGAACCGCAAGGGGGCGGTTGCAACCCGCAGCATGCCGGGTCCGCTCGCCATTGACGATTATTCCGGCGTCGGCACAATAGCCCAGTCCCGCAGCCCAGTCCCGCTGGCGACCGCAAAAAAAGCTTTGAACCTTTTCTTCCCGCCGTCGACTCCACCTAGAAGGGGATGAAGTTGGAAGTGTACCGCGCCGACCCTCCGCGGGCCTGTGTACTCGTCGTTGTGCTGTGTGATGGCAGCCTCGGCGGGCGCTTTCGCGTGCGAATTTCGCGCCGCCGATCTCGCGAACGAGGGTCGTCCAACCCGCCGGGCACAGCGCTGCGGCGCGCGGTCGGCCTGCGACAACGTCAAGCCGGTCCGCTCGGTCGGCGAGGACGTCGACCGCGCACGATTCGAAGCCACAACGGGGAAAGACTTACGGGTGGCGCGGCGCGATTTCGCTGCCGCCCAACTGATCGAATGTATTCGTAAGGTGGAGTGAAGCTAGTCTTGGTAGGCCTGGGACAGAGCAATGTTGCGGATCGGCGGGCGTCTCGGGCCGCCCGCGGCCGCGCACTCATCGTCGGGCTATTGCGCGCGGTACCGATCCGCTGGCGCATTCTCTCGATCGCGGCGCTCAATTCCGCCGTTGTCTTGGTGCTGGCCGTGCTGATCTGGAACGGCGCAAAGGTACTTGGATCGGCCTGGGACGACGTGCGGCAGGTGCGCGAGTCCGACAAGATCCTGGCGTTGCTCGAGAGCGAAACCGGCCGGCTGCAGAACCTGATCCATCGCTATATCAACCAGCCCAGTTCCGAGCTGTTCGCCGAGATATTGCTGTTGCGCGAGGCGGTGCTGGGCACGCTGACGACGCGCGCCTCCACCGATCCGATGCTGTCGGGCTCGGTGGAGGAATTGGAGCGCGTCACCGTGCGCTTCCTCGACGGCTTCGGTGAGTTGCGCGCGGTCCAGGCTACCATCGCAAAAACCTATGAGGAGCAGGTGCAGGCGCCCGCGAAGGACATCGCGGGACTCTATTCCATCATCGAAGGCGCGACCGGGCACCGCGACGCCCCGATCTGGCCCTCGCTCGGCAAGTCCCGCGAAGCGTTTACCGCGATGCTGGTCGCGGCCAACTCCTATTACCTGACGCTCGCGACCGCGTCGGCCGAGGACGCCCGCCGCAATACCGAGATCATGGAGAAGACCATTCCGGTCATGAGCGAGCTTGCGGAAAACGACCTGCAACGGCTGGCGCTGCAGCGGCTCAGCGCGCGGACCGAGGCGCTGCGCCAGGGTCTTGAGAAACTGTCGGAGCAGCTCTCCAACCGCACCGAGCTGTTGCGCAACACCATCGACGCGAGCCAGGCGGAAGCGATCGGCGCCATCGACGGCCTGTCGGCCAAGATGCGCGAGCGCGAGCAACGGGCGCAGGAGACGTTCGACCGCACGCTCGCCAATATTTCGCGTCGGGTGCTGTCGATCGCGGTGATCTTCCTCGGCATCATCCTCTCGGTCGGCGTGCTGATCGCGCTCTCGATCCGCCTGCCGCTGCAGCAGCTCATGGCGGCCATGCGGGCGATCACGCTTGGCGACTACGACCGCGAGGTCCAGGGCACGGGCGCCCGCGACGAGGTCGGCGCCATGGCGCGCGCGGTCGAGGTGTTCCGCGAAAACGCCATCGCCAAGCGCAAGACCGAGGATGAGTTGCGCGCCTCCAAGGAAAAGGCCGAAAGCGCGCTGCTCGAGCTCAACACCGCACAGCAGAACCTGATCGACGCCGAACGCCTGGCCGCCCTCGGCGGCCTCGTCGCCGGGGTCGCCCATGAGGTGAACAATCCGATCGGCATCAGCTTGACGGTCGCCTCCAGCTTCGCGCGGCGGACCGAGATGTTCGAGGCCGAATTGAAGTCCGACGGCGGTTTGCGCCGCTCGCAGCTCGAGGAATTCGTCCGCACCTCGCGCGACGCCGCAGGGCAACTGGTCGCCAACCTGCACCGCGCCGGCGAACTGATTCAGTCCTTCAAGCAGGTGGCGGTCGATCGCTCGCATGCCGAGCGCCGGCAATTTGCGCTAGGCGAGGCGACCGACCAGATCATCGCGAGCCTAAGGCCGGTCCTGAAGCGGGCGCCGATCGAGCTGACGGTCGACGTGCCGGAAGGCCTTGGGATCGACGGCTATCCGGGCTCGTATGGCCAGATCCTGACCAACCTGTTCCTCAATGCCGTCAACCACGCCTTCTCTGACGGCCGCTCCGGGACCATCTCGATCTCGGCGCGGCCGCGCGGCCACGACGACGTCGAGATCATATTTGCCGATAACGGTGCTGGAATGACCCCGGACGTGCAGCGCCAGGCCTTTGACCCCTTCTTTACCACACGCCGCAACGAGGGCGGCACTGGGCTGGGCCTCCATATCGTCTATAATCTGGTCACCCAGCAGCTCGGCGGCCGCATGATGCTGGAGTCAAGACTGGGACAAGGTACTACATTTCGCATTATCATGCCCCGGACCGCCAAGGGCGGAACTGAGGCGTCAGAGACTTTAGCCGACGGAACCGCTGAATGGCCGAACAGGACGATGTCCTCCACCTGATCGACGATATCGAGGCCGCGGAGGAGGATTCCTCTGCGCGCAAATGGAAAATCGCCGTGATCGACGACGATCAGGCCGTGCACGAGGGCACACGCTTTGCGCTGAGCGATTACTTCCTGAATGGCCAGGGGCTGGAGATCCTGTCGGCCTATTCGGCGGCCGAGGGCCGCACGCTGATGCGCAACAATCCCGACATCGCGGCCGTGCTGCTCGATGTCATCATGGAAACCGACGTCGCCGGCCTCGACCTCGTCGAATATATCCGCAACGAGATCCAGAACGAGACGGTCCGCATCATCCTGCGCACCGGCCAGCCCGGCCAGGCGCCGGAACGCCGCGTCATCGTCCAGTACGACATCAACGACTACAAGGCGAAGACGGAGCTGACCGCCGACAAGCTGTTCACCTCGCTGACCGCCGCGCTGCGCAGCTACCAGCAGCTCGAGCGCATGGTGCAGACCAGGCGCGGGCTCGAGATCATCATCGACGCGGCGTCGACGCTGTACGACTTCAAGTCGATGCAGCGGCTCGCCGAGGGCGTGCTGACGCAGCTCGCCTCGCTGCTCAACGTCGATTGCGCCGGCATCCTGGTGCTGCGCGACGACGGTAACGGCAACGGCAACACCGCGGGCGACGAATTTTCCGTGCTGGCAGGCTCCGGCTGCTACAGCCGCTTCATCGGCGCCGCCGGATCCAAATCGCTCGATCCGGATTTGCGCTCGATGGTGGAAGCCGCCTTCAGGCGCCGCAAGCACGAATTCGTCGACCAGCGTACCGTGCTCTATGTGCGCACCGGCAGCGGACGCGAGGTCGTCGTGCTGCTGCAGGCGGAGCGCCAATTGTCCGAGACCGACCGCTCACTGGTGGAGATTTTCGGCAGCCGGCTCTCGATCGCGTTCGACAACGTCATTCTTTACCGGCAGTTGCACGAGGCCAACACCCAGCTCGAGGACCGCGTCGCCCAGCGCACCCGCGCGCTGATGCAGGCCAACCGCCGGCTGTCGGCGCAGTGGCTCAGGCTGCAGCGCGCCAACGGCTTCAAGAACGAGATTCTCGGCACCGTCGCCCATGATCTCAAGAATCCGCTGGGCGTGATCCTCGGCCGCACCGAAATGCTGACCGAGCTGATCTCGACCGGCGCCTCGAAGGAAAGCGTCACCGCGCAGATCGACCACATCCGCGACGCCACCAGGCGGCTGACCTCGATGGTCGATCACCTGATTTCGGATGCGATGGCCGACGCCTTCGACATCACCATCCGCCGCGAGCCGGTCGATATCGCCGCCCTCGTCAGCGAGGTCGCCGATGCCAACCAGCCGCTCGCCGTCAACAAGCAACAGACCATCGCGGTGTCGGCGCCGACGAACATCGTGACCATGTGCGATACCGACCGTATCCGCGAGGCGATCGACAACCTCGTCTCCAACGCCATCAAGTACAGCCCGATCGGCGGCAAGATCTCGGTGGTCGTCACCCATGAGGACGAAGGCACCCAGATCCGGGTCGCCGACGAGGGGGCGGGGCTGTCGCCGGAAGACCTCGGGCGGCTGTTCGGCCGCTTCCAGCGCCTGTCGGCGAAACCTACCGCCGGCGAAAGCTCGACGGGCCTTGGGCTATCCATCGTCAAGCGCATCATCGACATGCATGGCGGCGAAGTCACCGCCGCCAGCAGCGGTCCCGGACTGGGGTCGACCTTCACCATCGTCTTACCTGCGACCGAGATATCATGAGCCAGAGCCAGCACATCATCATAGTCGATGACGAGGCCCCGGCCCGCGAGATGGTCGGCGATTACCTCAAGATGCACGGATTCACCGTGACGCTGTGCGACGGCGGCAAAAGCCTGCGCGGCGCGATCGAGGCCGCGACCCCCGACCTCGTGGTGCTCGATCTGAACATGCCAGAGGAAGACGGGCTCTCCATCATCCGCGACCTGAAAAGCCGCACCAACGTTCCCGTCATCATGCTGACCGCGACCGCAAGCCCGATCGACCGGGTGGTCGGGCTCGAGCTCGGCGCCGATGACTATGTGGCAAAACCCTGCGAGCTGCGCGAATTGATGGCGCGCATCCGCTCGGTGCTGCGGCGGAGTGCGCCGGTGAAGGCTGCGCAGCCAGCGGCCGAGGCGGCCGGAGCCGCCAAGGCCGCAAAGGATCAGCTGGTGCGATTCGGCACCAAATGGCTCGATCTGGAGGCGCAGGCGTTGCGCGATGACGAGGGCAATGAGCATCCCCTCACCGCGTCGGAATTCAGCCTGCTAAAGGTGTTTGCTGCCAATCCGAAGCGGGTGCTGTCGCGCGAGCGGCTCTTGGAGCTTGCCAACGCCCGCGATGCCGAGGCCTTCGACCGCGCCGTTGACCTGAGGATCATGCGCATCCGGCGCAAGATCGAGCCCGATCCGACCAAGCCCGCCGTGATCCGCACCATCCGCGGCGGCGGTTACCTGTTCTCGCCGGCCGGGGACAAGGGTTAGTTTCGCTCCAGGGCTAGCGCCGCCCCCAATTCCACCGTCGTCCTCGCGGAAAGCGAGTTATTGCGGAGGCTTGCGCTGCAGCTTTGCGCCGCACTCCGCCAGTGGTTATGGGTTCCGGCTTTCGCCGGAATGACGACCATTTCGCTCCCCATTTTTCCCTCTAATTTTCCGCATCTTGAAAATATTCACATTTTTGCCGCGAGTGTTTCGTCGGAAACGGCCCCGAAGAAACAATTCTCGGCCCCACGAAACCATTTTCCGCACTTGGTGCAGAAGTCCCGAAACGTTGGCTCATTAACAATTTGACTAACGAAGCGCCGCTAACCACGGCGACACCGGGAGACTGTCATGCAGAACGTCGTCGCCATCAACGCCGCAGCCCGCCAGAGCATTGTTGCTGCTCAGGCGACCTCGGACGAAATGCTGCTGGAAAGCATTGCCGACGGTAACCGGACCGCAATGCACATCCTTTATTCCCGTCACAATGTGCGGGTCTACCGCTTCATCCTGCGCATCGTACGCGATGCCACCATGGCAGAAGACCTGGTCAGCCAGGTTTTCCTCGATGTCTGGCGCACCGCGCGCCAGTTTGAAGGCCGCTCGCAGGTCTCCACTTGGCTGCTGTCGATCGCGCGCTTCAAGGCGCTGACTTCGTTGCGTCAGCGGCGTTTCGAGGACATCGACCAGGAAGACGTGCGCGAGATCGCCGACGAAGCGCTCACGCCGGAAGCCTCGCTGGACCGCGCCACCACCAGCGCGATCCTGCGCGCCTGCGTAGCGAAACTGTCGCCAGCCCACCGCGAGATCATCAACCTCGTCTACTATCACGAGAAGTCGGTCGAGGAGGTTGGCGCGATCATCGGCATTCCCCAGAGCACGGTGAAGACGCGGATGTTCTATGCCCGCAAGCAGCTCGCCGATCTGCTCAAGGGCGCCGGTGTCGACAGCCTGGCTGCCTGAAAATACCAACAAAATCAGTCGGTTGGAAAGAAAAACAGATTTCCAGCCGGCTTAACGAAACAACACCGCCAACGAAACAATTGAAATAATCCACGAAATCGGGCGGAAAAACTTTCCTGCTACACCTTCAATCATCGATTTGCGCCGACACGCAGATTTCAGTTTTCAAACCTCCCAAGAACCTCCAACGACCCGGACGGGATGCCCCCCTCCGGGTCGTCCTGCGTTTGCGGCTGGCTCAGCGCGCTTTTGCATTGTTCGTTTCTCCAAGAAATCGCGACTCGTCGGCCCCATCCCGATTTCCCGCACATGGGCGGGGAGAAGAAGCACTGGGAACCCGGTCAAACCCTCGCAGACTTCCGACGTGTAGAGGCCCTCGGATTTCCCTCGCGCGAGACGTGAACGACATTGCCACCGCGAACGCGCGAGCGCGATATCATCGTCACATCCGGCGTGCTAGACCTCCGCCCGGACTGGGCGACGACGGATGAGTTGAGATGTTCGAAGGCTGGGATGCGGTCGTATTGGCCCGGGCACAATTCGCATTCACGATGTCGTTTCATATCGTGTTTCCGGCCTTCTCGATCGGACTAGCCAGCTATCTCGCGGTGTTGGAAGCGCTGTGGCTTGCGACCGGGCGCGAAGTCTTCATCAACCTGTTCAATTACTGGCTGAAAATCTTCGCCATCGCGTTCGGCATGGGCGTGGTGTCCGGCATCGTGATGTCCTACCAGTTCGGCACCAACTGGTCGGCGTTTGCCGACAAGACCGGACCGGTGGTCGGCCCGCTGATGGCCTATGAGGTGCTGACCGCGTTCTTCCTCGAAGCTGGCTTCCTCGGGGTGATGCTGTTCGGGCTCGAACGGGTCGGCCACAAGCTGCATTTCCTCGCGACCCTGATGGTCGCGATCGGTACGCTGATATCGGCGTTCTGGATTCTCTCGGCCAATTCCTGGATGCAGACGCCGGCCGGCTACGCCGTCAACGCCGACGGGCAATTCGTCGCCGCGGATTGGCTCAAGGTGATCTTCAACCCGTCGTTTCCCTATCGTCTGGTCCATATGGTGCTGGCGGCCTATCTGACCACCGCACTCGTGGTCGGCGCGGTCGGCGCGTTTCATCTGTTGCGCGATTCGCATCTTGCCGGAGCGCGCGTGATGTTTTCGATGGCGATGTGGATGGCGACCCTGGTTGCGCCGATCCAGATTCTTGCCGGCGACCAGCACGGGCTCAACACGCTGGAGCATCAGCCGGTCAAGATCATGGCGATGGAGGGCCATTTCGAGAGCCACCCCGACGGTGCACCGCTGATCCTGTTCGGCCTGCCCGACGAGCAAGCCGCCAAGGTCAAATATGCGGTCGAGATCCCGAAGATGGGCTCGCTCATTCTCAAGCATGCGCCGGACGCGCCGCTCGCCGGGCTGGATACCGTACCGCGTGAAAACTGGCCGCCGGTTCCGATCACGTTCTGGTCGTTCCGGATCATGGTCGGCCTCGGATTTTTGATGTTCGCGCTCGGCCTGTTGAGCGCGTGGGGGCGCTGGCGCGGCTTTCTCTTTGAGTGGCGGCTATTGCACCTGTTCGCGATCGCCATGGGCCCGGCGGGATTCGTCGCCGTGCTCGCGGGCTGGATCACGACGGAGACCGGTCGCCAGCCGTTCACGGTCTACGGGCTGTTGCGCACCGCCGATTCCGCCTCGCCGTTGGCGATGCCGGCGGTCGGCTCGTCGCTGCTCGCCTTCATCGTGGTCTACTTCGTGGTGTATGCGGCCGGCTTGACCTACCTGTTCCGGTTGATGGCGCAGCCGCCGCATCCGGGCGAACAGGGGCCAAGCAAGGAAACGCCGACCCGAACCGCGGGCATCACGCCGGCAGCGGGCGTGGTGGCGGAAGGAGCCGCCCGATGACCGCCAGCATCGATATCGCGACCGTCTGGGCCTTCATCATCGCCTTTGCCGTGTTCGTTTATGTGGTGATGGACGGGTTCGACCTCGGGCTCGGCATCCTGTTTCCATTGTTCCCGGCAAAGGCAGACCGCGACGTGATCATGAACAGCGTCGCGCCGGTCTGGGACGGCAACGAGACCTGGCTGGTGCTCGGCGGTGGCGGCCTGATGGCGGCGTTTCCGCTTGCCTATGCGGTGCTGATCCCGGCGCTCTATACGCCTGTCGTCGCCATGCTGATCGGTCTGATCTTCCGCGGCGTCGCCTTCGAGTTCCGCTGGAGGACCACGCAGACCACGCGAAACCGCTGGGACATCGCGTTCGCGGGCGGCTCGTGGCTTGCCGCGCTGGCGCAGGGAATCGCGCTCGGCGCCATCCTGCAGGGCGTCCATGTCGAAGGCCGGCACTATGCCGGCGGCTGGTGGGACTGGCTGACGCCATTCAGCATCCTGACCGGGCTGTCGGTCACCATCGGCTATGCGCTGTTAGGGGTGACCTGGCTGGTGCTGAAGACCGAGGGCGAGCTGCGCGAGCAAGCCTATTCCACAAGCTGGTACCTGTTGTTTGCGATGCTGGGCGCGATCGGCGCGGTCAGCATCGCAACGCCCTTCCTCCATATTCAATACGCACACCGCTGGTTCACCTGGCCGAACGTCATCCTGACCGCGCCGGTGCCCCTTGCAGTCGCCATCGTCACCGTGTTGCTGCTGCGCAGCCTTGCCGAAAAAAAGGATTCGCAGCCGTTCTTCCTGACGCTAGTACTATTTGCGCTTTCCTATGCCGGCCTCGGCATCAGCATGTATCCTTTCATCGTGCCGCAGAGCATCACGATCTGGCAGGCGGCCTCGCCCGAGAATAGCCAGATCTTCATGCTGTTCGGAGTCGCCGTGCTGATCCCGCTCATCCTCGGCTATACCGGCTGGGCCTATTGGGTGTTCCGCGGCAAGGTGAGACCCGGGAGCGGCTATCACTGATGGCTTCCGAACCAGGCCCTCGGCCGCTCATTCAGCGTCTGCTGTGGTTCGCTGCGCTATGGCTTATGGGAGTTGGCAGCGTAGCCATCGTCGCCTACGGCTTGCGGCTGTGGCTCGCGCCAAGATGAACGGCCAATATGAACGGCCAAAGCACCAAAAATGAGAGCTTTCCAGCGGCTTGCTGCCCTAGACTTGCCATCAAGCTGACGCTGAGATTTGATGGTTTCAGTGATTTATACCATTGTCGAACGCGCGGCGGCGAGGAGACCTTGCATGACGAAATTCCGTCACCTGATCTGGGTAATGACGGCCGCATTCGGCCTGACGTTTTCGGCACCGCATAGCTATGCCCAGCAGCCCGATCGCGGCGACGAGCCCGGGCTCATCGCCGACGATTCCTTTGAGCTCGATCCGGAATGGCAAAAGCAGATGGTGCTGTACCGCACCACCGAACCGCCCGGCACCATCATCATCGCGACCGCCGAGCGCCATCTCTATCTGGTCCAGCCCGGTGGCCGCGCGCTGCGCTACGGCATCGGCGTCGGCCGCGACGGCTTTCAGTGGCAGGGGCTCTTGAACATCTCCAAGAAGGCGGAATGGCCGGACTGGACGCCGCCGCCCGAGATGATCGCCCGCCAGCCCTATCTGCCGCGCTTCATGGCCGGCGGTCCCGGCAACCCGCTCGGGGCACGCGCCATGTATCTCGGCGCCACCGTCTATCGCATCCACGGCACCAACCGCCCCGATACGATCGGCACCAAGGTTTCCTCCGGCTGCTTCCGCCTAGTCAATGCCGACGTCGCCGACCTCTATGACCGCGTACCGGTGGGCACCAAGGTGGTCGTGAGGCAGAAGCCTGAACTGTAACCCGCGACGGACGCCTCTTCTTCAGATTCTTTTCCCGATTATTTGTGAGAGACAAATCATGCGCACATTCCGAGGCGGCCTGTTGATCGGGCTCGCGGTCGCCGTTCTGGTCGCGGCCATTGCCATCACCTATGAGTTCTACGATACGCGCACCCTGAAGCGGACGATCCGCCGCGGCGAGGTCTTCTGCGGCGTCAATGCCGGGCTGCCCGGCTTCTCGATCCCGGACGAAAAGGGCAACTGGACCGGCTTCGACGTCGATTTCTGCCGCGCGGTCGCGGCTGCGATCTTCGACGATCCGACCAAGGCGAAATTCATTCCGCTCGACGCCAACGAACGCTTCAAGGAACTGCAGAACCGCAAGGTCGACATCCTCTCCCGCAACTCGACCTGGGACATGTCGCGCGAGGAGAACTACGACCTCTATTTCCCGGCGGTCGCCTATTATGACGGCCAGGGCTTCATGCTGCCGCGGTCGCGCAAGATCGATTCCGCGCTCGACCTCAACGACAGCAAGGTTTGCGTGCAGGGCGCGACGACGACGGAGCTCAACCTCGCCGACTATTTCCGTACCAACAACATGAAGTACGAGGAGATCAAGTTCGCCAAGCTGGAGGATGTGGTCAAGGCTTACGATTCCGGCAAATGCGACACCTTCACCGCCGACGTCTCCCAGCTCTATGCGCTGCGGCTCAATCTTACCAAGCCCGGCGACCATGTCATCCTGCCCGACGTCATCTCCAAGGAACCGCTCGCACCCGTGGTGCGCCAGCGCGACGACGACTGGATGATGATCGTGAAGTGGACGCTGTACGCGATGATCGACGCCGAAGAGCTCGGCATCACCTCCAAGAACATCGACGAGGCGCTGAAGTCGAAGAAGCCGGACGTGATGCGGCTGGTCGGCACCGAAGGCACCTATGGCGAGGATCTCGGGCTGACCAAGGACTGGGCCGTGCGCATCATCCGCCACGTCGGCAATTACGGCGAGGTCTACGACCGCAATATCGGCGCCGAATCGAAGCTGCACATCCCGCGCGGGCTGAACCAGCTCTGGAGCGCGGGCGGCATTCAATACGCGCCGCCGATCCGATAGGGTTTTGGCGACCGGCTGCTGGCGGCCGCCCACAAAAAACTCGCCATCGCCCGACCTGAGCTTCTTGGCGGGCGATGACGGCGTGGATAGGGTCGCCGAAAGCGGCAAAAACTGCCGTTCCAAGGCTGTCAATCGCCGCAAAAATCCTTAAGTTCCGGCCATGCCGAAATCCCCCCAAAAAGCCGCCCCCAAGCCCGCCGCCGTCAAGGCGCCGGCCAAGGGCGACCATGTGTTCCTGGTCGACGGGTCCTCCTATATTTTCCGCGCCTACCACGCGCTGCCGCCGTTGAACCGCAAATCCGACGGGCTGCAGGTCAATGCGGTGCTCGGCTTCTGCAACATGCTGTGGAAGCTGCTCCGTGACATGCCGGAGGACGACCGGCCGACGCATCTGGCCATCATCTTCGACAAGTCGGAAATAACCTTCCGCAACAAGATCTATCCGGACTACAAGGCGCACCGGCCGCCGGCGCCCGACGACCTGATCCCGCAATTCGCATTGATCCGCGACGCGGTGCGCGCCTTCGACCTGCCCTGCCTGGAGCAGGCCGGTTTCGAGGCCGACGATCTGATCGCGACCTACGCCCGCGAGGCCGGCGAGCGCGGCGCGACCACGACCATCGTCTCATCCGACAAGGACCTGATGCAGCTCGTCACCGACAGGGTGACCATGTACGACACCATGAAGGATCGCCGCATCGGCATTCCCGAAGTGATCGAGAAGTTCGGCGTGCCGCCGGCAAAGGTGGTCGAGGTGCAGGCGCTGGCCGGCGATTCCACCGACAACGTCCCCGGCGTGCCCGGCATCGGCGTCAAGACCGCCGCGCAACTGATCGTCGAATATGGCGACCTGGAGACGCTGCTGTTTCGTGCCGGCGAAATAAAACAGCCGAAGCGGCGCGAGGCGCTGATCGAGAATGCCGAAAAGGCGCGGGTCTCGCGAAAACTCGTGCTGCTCGACGACAAGGTTAAGCTCGACACCCCGCTCGACGAGCTCGCGGTGCACGAGCCCGATGCACGCAAGCTGATCGCGTTCTTGAAGGCGATGGAGTTTTCCACCCTCACCCGCCGCGTCGCCGAATATTCGCAGATCGATCCGGCTGCTATCGAAGCCGACGCCGGCTTGAAAAGCGGCGCTGGGGTTTTTGAACCCCTGCCACTTGCCGAGAAGGTCGACCCGCTCGACGGTGCCGCTGCGGGCGCAAGCGATCCAGGCGGAGACCTGTTCGCGGAAGCAAGCACCCCGGCCACACGGGCAAAAGAACCAGGCAAGGGCGGCGATAGCCGAACCGACAAAACCGCAAGCCTCAAGGGCACGCCGATCTCGCTTGCCGCCGCGCGCGAGGAAGCCGCGCGAAAGCTTCCGGTCGATCGAGCCAAGTACCAGACCATCCGAAGCCTCGATCAGCTCAACACCTGGCTCGCGCGGGTGCACGATGTCGGCCATTTCGCCATCGAGGCCAAGGCGAACTCGATCGATCCGATGCAGGCGGAGATTTCAGGCATCGCGCTGGCGCTGGCGCCGAACGACGCCTGCTATGTCCCGCTCGCCCACAAGCAATCCGGCGACGGCGTCGGATTGTTCGACGCGGGGCTGGCGCCGGACCAGATCAGGGAGAGCGATGCGCTGGAGGCGTTGCGGCCGCTCTTGGAATCGGCAGGCATTCTCAAGATCGGCTTCAACGTCAAGTTCAACGCGGTGATGTTCGCGCAGGCCGGCATCACCATCCGCAACTATGACGACGCCCAACTGATGAGTTACGCGCTCGATGCCGGGCGCAATGCGCATGGGCTCGATGCGCTGGCCGAGCGCTGGCTCGGCCATGCCGTCCTGACCCATGGCGAATTGACCGGCAGCGGCAAGAGCAAGCTCACCTTCGACCAGGTCGCGATCGACAGGGCGACCGCCTATTCGGCCGAGGACGCCGACGTGATCCTGCGGTTGTGGCGTGTGCTGAAACCGCGGCTCGTCGCCGAACGCATGACCGCGGTCTACGAGACGCTGGAGCGGCCGCTGGTGGCCGTGCTGGCGCGAATGGAACGGCGCGGTATCTCGATCGATCGCCAGGTGCTGTCGCGGCTGTCGGGCGATTTTGCCCAGACCGCGGCGCGGGTCGAAGCCGAACTGCAGGAACTGGCGGGCGAGCCGATCAATGTCGGCAGCCCCAAGCAGATCGGCGACATCCTGTTCGGCAAGATGGGCATCCCCGGCGGCACCAAGACCAAGACCGGCGCCTGGTCGACCTCGGCGCAGATTCTCGATGACCTTGCCGAACAGGGCCACGAGTTTGCCAAGAAGATTCTGGAATGGCGCCAGGTCTCGAAACTGAAATCGACCTATACCGACGCGCTGCCCACTTACGTCCATCCGCAGACCCACCGCGTGCACACCACCTACGCGCTGGCCGCGACCACCACCGGCCGGCTGTCGTCGAACGAGCCGAATTTGCAGAACATCCCGGTGCGCACCGAGGACGGCCGCAAGATCCGCCGCGCCTTCGTCGCCACGGCAGGCCACAAACTGGTGTCGGCGGACTATTCGCAAATCGAATTGCGGCTGCTCGCCGAGATCGCCGACATTCCGGTCCTGAAACAGGCGTTCCGTGACGGGCTCGACATTCACGCCATGACCGCGTCGGAAATGTTCGGCGTGCCGATCAAAGAGATGCCGAGCGAGGTCCGCCGCCGCGCCAAAGCGATCAATTTCGGCATCATCTACGGCATCTCGGCGTTCGGCCTCGCCAACCAGCTCGGCATCACGCGCGAGGAGGCCTCCGCCTATATCAAGAAATATTTCGAGCGCTTTCCGGGCATCCGCGCCTATATGGACGAGACCCGCGAGTTCTGCCGCAAGTACGGCTACGTTGCCACGCTGTTCGGCCGCAAGTGCCACTATCCCGAGATCAAGGCGTCCAACGCCTCGGTCCGCTCCTTCAACGAGCGCGCCGCGATTAACGCACGATTGCAGGGGTCAGCCGCCGACATCATCCGCCGCGCCATGACCCGCGTCGAGGACGCACTCGCCGAGAAAAAACTCTCGGCCCAGATGCTGCTGCAGGTGCACGACGAATTGATTTTTGAGGTGCCGGACCAGGAGGTGGCGGCGACGCTGCCGGTGGTGCAGCACGTGATGCAGGACGCGCCGTTCCCGGCCGTGCTGCTCTCGGTCCCGCTGCAGGTCGACGCACGAGCGGCGGACAATTGGGACGCGGCGCATTGATAACGGGCCGTCATCGCCCCTGAAATATCCGACCATCATCCATGCCATCTTCGACATGGCGCCGCGGCGAGGCGCGCGCTAGAAAGCAGACATCCCTCCCGCGAGTCCCACAATGCCCCACGCTTCGTCCCTGTTCGCCTTCGCTTTGATCTCACTCGGCCTCGTGCTGACGCCGGGGCCGAACATGATCTACCTGGTGTCGCGCTCGATCTCGCAGGGACCCGCAGCGGGCGCGGTGTCGCTCGGCGGCGTCGCGCTCGGATTTGTGTTCTACATGCTGTGCGCGGCGTTCGGCGTCACGGCGCTGTTGTTCGCAGTGCCTTACGCATATGACGCGCTGCGCTTCGCAGGTGCCGCTTACCTGCTGTGGATGGCATGGCAGACCATCCGACCTGGCGGCCGCTCGCCGTTTCAGGTGAACAAGCTCGCCCTCGATGGCCCGCGAAAATTGTTCGCGATGGGTTTTGTGACCAACCTGCTCAATCCCAAGATCGCGATGCTGTACCTGGCGCTGCTGCCGCAGTTCATCGATCCGGCGGCCGGAAGCGTGCTGACGCAGTCGCTGGCGTTCGGGTCGATCCAGATCGTCATGAGCGTCTGTGTCCAAACCCTGATCACGCTCGGCGCCGGCTCGATCGCGCTGTTCCTCGGCACGCGTCCAACCTGGATGTTGGTGCAACGCTGGCTGATGGGCACCGTTCTCGCCGGCCTTGCGGTGCGCATGGCCGTCGAGGCGCGGCGAGCGTAAGGCAACGCTGCCGCCAAGCCCCCGCTGTCATCGCCAAGCCCCCCACCGTCATCGCCCGGCTTGACCGGGCGACCCAGTATTCCAGAGCAGTCGGTGTGACGCCACGCGGGTGCCGCGTTCGGCTGTCGCGCTCCAGAGGAGAGGCCAGTGGTAACTGGATCGCCCGGTCGAGCCGGGCGATGACGGGAGTGTATGGGGCGAGGGAAAGGAGAGAGGGGCCCGGCGCGCGCAGAAGCCCGTTCAATCCAGCTTGGCTTCCATCCCCCGCTTCACCGCCGGGCGCGCCATCAAGGCGTCGTACCAACGTTTGACATAGGGGAAGTCCGAGAGCTCGACCTTGTGGCGCGGGTGGCGCCAGGCCCAGCCGAGAACGGCAAAGTCCGCGACCGACAGCGGACCGGCGACGAACTCCTCCTTGGCCAGCCGCCGGTCCAGCACCCCATAGAGCCGCCGCGTCTCGGCCATGAAGCGTTTCAGGCCATAGGCGCGCTCCTGCTCATTTTCCAGCGCGATGAAGTGGTGCACCTGCCCCGGCATCGGACCGAAGCCGCCCATCTGCCACATCAACCACTCATAGACGGGGATGCGCTCGGTCAATGGCTTGGGCAGGAATTTTCCGGTCTTCTCGCCGAGATAGAGCAGGATCGCGCCGGATTCGAACACGCTGACCCGCCTGCCCTCGGGGCCCTCGGGGTCGACGATGGCCGGGATCTTGTTGTTCGGGCTGATTTCGAGGAACGCCGGCGCCATCTGCTCGCCCTTGGTGATGTTCACCGGGATCGCCTTGTAGGGCAGCCCCATTTCTTCCAGCGCGACCGAAATCTTGCGGCCGTTCGGCGTGTTCCAGGTATGGAGTTCGATGGTCATTTCGGTCCCTTCAGCTCTTGTTCAGGCGGGCGTCTGTAGCATCCGGTCATTAAGGCGGCAAAACGGGTCCCGTGCATGACCCCCGGCCGCTAGAGGGTAAGGGGTGGACGGCGCCCCTCCCCGCTGTTGACGGCCCGTCTTCCGCGCTGGCATGTGCCGGAGACCGCCGATAGATTGCACCCGAACCGAAGTTAGCGGAAAGAACCTTGTCCAAATCAGCCTCCCGCGCCCGTCTCGCCGAGATTATCCGCAAGCGCTCGTTCGGCCGCGGCGAGATCACGCTGGCCTCGGGCCGCAAGAGCGATTTCTACTTCAACCTGAAGCCAACCATGCTCGACCCCGAGGGCGCGACGCTGCTGGCGGAACTGACCTATGAGACGCTGAAGGACGACCAGCTCGATTTTGTCGGCGGGCTGGAAATGGGCGCGGTGCCGCTGGCCGGCGCGATCGCGCAGATCTCCTGGATCAAGGGCCATCCGATCGCGGCCTTCTTCGTGCGCAAGAAGCCGAAGGAGCATGGCGCGCGGCTTGCGGTCGAGGGGCTGGCCAGGGGCGAGAGCCTGGAAGGCAAGCGCGTGGTGATCGTCGAGGACGTCACCACCACTGGCGGTTCGGCGATGAAGGCGGTCGAAGCGGTGCGCGAGGCCGGCGGCGAGGTGGCGCTGGTCTTGACCATGGTCGACCGCGAAGAAGGCGCCAGCGACACCTTCGCGCAGGCCGGCCTGCCGTTCCGTTCGCTGTACAAGGCGGCGGAGTTTTTGCACGGGTGATCGCGGACGCTCGCGCTTACCTCTCCCGCTTGCGGGGAGCATAGGCCGCCGTCGGCGGCCGTCCTAAAATGACGCCGAAGCTGAGCTTCAGCTATGGCGCTCGCAAGAGCGCGGCGGGTGGAGGAAAGTCTATCCCCTCAACCAGTGCGTTTTGCGGAAGCACCCCCACCCCGGCCCTCCCCCGCAAGCGGGAGAGGGAGAAGAGAAGCATTTCTCTCCGTAATTCCACCGCCGCTCACCGCTCGTTTACCATCCCCCACTATGGTGAATCCGAGCTTGGATCGCGCCTCGCGCGCGTCCCAAGAAGGTTTGTTGCGTGGGGTGGAGTAAGCGTTGCGTACCGAGTTGCCTTTTATGCGCACGCGGCGCCGGTTGATACTTGGTGCAGCCGCCGCGATCGCCCTCCCCGTGCTGCTCGCGCCCGGACTTGCCTCCGCCGAAGGCCTTTTCGATTTCCTGTTCGGCGGCATGCAGAAACCGCAGCAGCAAAAGGCCCCGCCGCTGGCGAGTTTCTTCGCCGATCCCTTCGGCACCACGCCGCAGCCGGCAGCCCCGCCGCGCCCCGTGGTGGCAAGCTCCGGGCCCGCCTTCTGCGTGCGAAGCTGCGACGGGAAGTACTTTCCGCTGATGCGCGGCAACGCCTCGCCGGTCCAGATGTGCCAGGCGTTCTGTCCCGCGAGCCCGACCAAGGTGTTCTTCGGCTCCAATATCGACGGTGCCTATTCGGCCGGCGGCGAGCGCTATGCGGACAGCGAGAACGCTTTTGCGTATCGCAAAGCACTGCGCGCCGACTGCACCTGCAACGGCCGCGACCCCGCCGGCCTCGCGCCGGTCGACCTCTCGCTCGACTCGACGCTTCGTCCAGGCGACGTGATCGCTACCACCAGCGGGCTGGTTGCCTATTCCGGCGTCCGGGTCGGCAACGACCAGGCCGCGGAATTCACCCCCGTTGCGTCCTATCCCGGGCTCACCCCCGAAGTCCGCGCCCGGCTGGGCGAGATGAAGGTCGCGCCGGTCAGCGCAGAGACGGTCGCAACCGATCTGCCGCTTTCGACCGCGAGCCCCGCCGCTGTCCCTGCCGCGTCCGTTGTACCGAAGACGGCGCTGACGCGGGACAAGCGCGCGGAAGCGGATTGATTTTTACCGACCGACAATCACGCCGATCACGTTCGGCGCCGAAAGATATTTCTCCTCGATCGCCGCGCGCGCCGCGGCACGGTTTTCCGGCGTCAGCAGCCCGCGCTTTTCGGCGAGGATCATCCAGCAGAAACCCCACCAGTCCGTCAGCATGCCGTTGTCGTCGACGAGGTCGTAGCCAGCTTCGGCCGCGAAGATGCGCGCATGCGCCTCGTCGAGCGTATCGAGGAAGGCGTGGTCCTGGTCGGAAAACAGCTCGTCGCTGAAATCGTCCGTGGTGTAGCCCCACACCGACATGCAGACCGCGTTGAACGCCCGGTCGATCGCGTCGTCGTCGACCACGCGGCGACGGGACGCCTGATGCAGCCGCGACAGCGTCCGCGCGAAGTCGGCGATGCGGGTAAGTGCGCATTGATCGAAGGCGATGGTGGACATGTAGTCCTCACAAGCTCAAACAGACCATAGATGTTGTGGCGACTAGCGCCGAATCACTATGATATATCAATAGCTTGCTAAATTGTTCTTAATTTGTTCCGAGCAATTGCCGTTTTGCCCAATCTTCAGGATAGGGCTCGCGGTCTGAAGTGAAATCGGACGTGTAATCGCCCCACCCATAGCGCCGATAGTAGACGGTCATCGCTCCGAAATGACTGCCGGCCTCAAACTGGTGGACGAGTTGTGCACCCTTGTTCAGGAGCTTTCGGAAGCCGTCACCGTCTGGGCCAGCGAGGCACACACCCGGCAGCACTCTGCCGTCCTCTCCTACGTCTTCCCAGATCTCATGGACGAGTATCGCCATTGCAGCTACGGGCCGCCATGGCTAGCGACCACTTCCCATCAACTCAATTCGCCGACAGCATCTTGTCGCCGCAGTAGTTGGCCCAAAACTTCCCGCCGCATTGCCTCCGGATCGCGGCGCAGCGCGCGGCGGGGGAGGCATTTTGCGGGACGCTGAACGCGCAGCTGAGGCCGTCGGCGCTGCGGCCGCCCGCGGCAAAGCCCGCGCTGGACCCGCCGACGCAAAGCACCAGAAGCAAGGCGGCAAGAATTTCGATCACTAGTCGCATGGCCCGTCCTCCCGACATTGTTTCCGAAGCCGTCGCTTTGTTGCGACCCATCATAACACCGAAAGCGGTGAAAGCGTTGCGTCCAGGGGCCTTTGTTCCGATCGAATCGGAACGGAGGCGTTTTCTGGCACAGCGAGCCGGCGCCCACCCCGCATCAAGTGTGGGGGCTTGAAAACGCTCTAAAACCGGCCCGGTCTTTGCATAAAAATGATGCATGCGCCGCACAAACCCTTGGATGGGTTTCGGGCGGCGCATAACCGGCGTATCATTTTGGTGAGACTCACTGACAGGTTATCCAAGTTGTCCGACCAACCGTTCCATTATCCGGCGCCCGGCCAACCCGTCGACGAACTGGCGCTGGCCGAGATCAAGAGCGCCATCCTTGCCAAGCTCACGCTGGCGATCGGCAAGGACGCCGGGATGGCGACCAAGCACGACTGGTACAAGGCGGCCGCGCTGGCACTGCGCGACCGCATCGTGCACCGCTGGCTGACCGTGGACAAGCAGAGCTACGACGCCGGCAGAAAGCGGGTCTACTATCTCTCACTCGAGTTCCTGATCGGCCGTCTGTTCACCGACGCGCTCAACAATATGGGCCTGTTGAAGGTGTTCGAGACCGCGCTCGGCGATATCGGCGTCGGCCTCGACGTCTTGCGGCAGATGGAGCCGGATGCGGCGCTCGGCAATGGCGGCCTCGGGCGGCTCGCCGCCTGCTTCATGGAAAGCATGGCGACGCTTTCGATCCCCGCGATCGGCTACGGCATCCGCTATGATCTCGGCCTGTTCCGCCAGATCATCGATGACGGCTGGCAAAAGGAATATCCCGACGTCTGGCTGAGCTTCGGCAACCCCTGGGAATTGCAGCGGCCGGAGGTGGTCTACCACGTGCATTTCGGCGGCGGCGTCGAGCATATCGACGACAAGGGCCGCGACCGCGCGGTCTGGCATCCGGCGGAGACCGTGGAGGCGATGGCGTTCGACACCCCGATCGTCGGCTGGCGCGGCCAGCACGTCAACGCGCTCCGCCTGTGGTCGGCGCGCTCGCCGGATCCCTTGAAACTCGACGTCTTCAACACCGGCGATTACCTCGGCGCCAGCGCCGAGGAAGCGCGCGCGGAATCGATCTGCAAATTCCTCTACCCCAACGACGAGAGCCCGGCCGGGCGGGAGCTCAGGCTGCGGCAGGAATATTTCTTCGTCTCGGCCTCGCTGCAGGACCTCGTCAATCGCCACCTCGCTTCCGACGGCCAGTTGCGCAGCCTCGCCATGAAGGTCGCGGTGCAGCTCAACGACACCCATCCGAGCCTGGCCGTGACCGAGCTGATGCGGATCCTGGTCGACCTGCACAATTTCCGCTGGGACGAGGCCTGGAAGCTCACGGTCGCGACCCTGTCCTACACCAACCACACGCTGCTGCCGGAGGCGCTGGAGACCTGGCCGGTCGAACTGTTCGAACGGCTGCTGCCGCGGCATCTCGAGATCATCTACCGCATCAACGTCCAGCATCTGGCGCTCGCCGAAGCCCGCTGCCCGGGCGATGTCGACTTCCGCGCCTCGGTTTCGCTGATCGACGAGAAAAGCGGCCGCAAGGTGCGGATGGGCCAACTGGCGTTCGTCGGATCGCACCGCATCAACGGCGTCTCGGCGATGCATTCCGACCTGATGCGGGAGACCGTGTTCCACGACCTCAACCATCTCTATGCCGGGCGCATCACCAACAAGACCAACGGCATCACCTTCCGCCGCTGGCTGATGCTGGCCAATCCGAAGCTGACCGATCTGTTGCGCGAAGTGTGCGGCGAGGCCGTGCTCGATGATCCCTCGAAGCTCGAGCTTCTGGAGGCGCGCGCCAGCGACAACACGTTCCAGCAGCAGTTCCGCCAGGTCAAGCACCACAACAAGCTGGCGCTGGCCCGGCTGATCGGCGAGCGGATGAACGTCAAGGTCGATCCGAGTGCGTTGTTCGACGTGCAGATCAAGCGCATCCACGAATACAAGCGCCAGCTCCTCAACATCCTGGAGACGGTGGCGTTGTATCAGGCAATGAAGGAAGATCCGCAGCGCGACTGGGTGCCGCGGGTAAAAATCTTTGCCGGCAAGGCCGCGGCGAGCTATCGCTACGCCAAGCTGATCATCAAATTGATCAACGACGTCGCCAAAGTCGTCAACAACGATCCCGTGATCGCGGGGCGTCTCAAGGTCGTGTTCCTGGCCGACTACAATGTCAGCCTTGCCGAAGTGATCATTCCCGCCGCCGACCTGTCCGAGCAGATTTCGACCGCCGGCATGGAAGCCTCCGGCACCGGCAACATGAAGCTTGCGCTGAACGGCGCGTTGACCATCGGCACGCTGGACGGCGCCAACATCGAAATCCGCGACCATGTCGGGGCTGAGAACATCGCGATCTTCGGCATGGAGGCGATGGACGTCACGGTCCGCCGCAAGCAGGGGCTGGATGCAACCGACGTGATCCGGAAATCGCCGCAGCTCGCACGCGCTATCAACTCGATCGGCAGCGGCGAGTTCTCTCCGGGCGAGGCGAGCCGGTTCGAATCGATCGCACACGCGCTGCGCTATCTCGACCACTACATGGTGAGCGCCGATTTCGACGCCTATTACGAGGCCCAGCGCGGCATCGACGCGCGCTGGCAGGTGATGCCGGCCTGGACGCGGGCTTCCATCCTCAACGTCGCGCGGATGGCCTGGTTCTCCTCAGACCGCACTATCCGCGAATATGCCGAGGAAATCTGGAACGTGCCGGTGCGCCCGACACCGGCCCTGCAGGAGACGGGTGTACAGCGCGGCGGGGCGACACGCTGATTTCCAGCATGCGGAAATCCATTACTTCGGACGTCATTGAAATCGGGCGCGCGCAACGATACTGCCGATGACGTCAATTGCGTTCCTGGGACCCTCATGCTGACCAAACCGAACCACCTGTTCGATGACGCCACACGCGTTGTGGCCGGCGACAGCCGCTGGCGGGGGCGCACCAGCCCGGACTACTGGGCCTTCGTCGGCCCGTTCGGCGGGGCGACGGCCGCGACCATCCTGCGCGCGCTGATCGAACATCCGGAGCGTGCGGGCGATCCCTTGTCCATGACCGTCAATTATTGCGCGCTGATCGCCGAAGGCGAATTCGATCTCGATGTCCGGCTGGTCAAGGCCAACCGCTCATCGCAGCATTGGTGTGTGGAGCTCTCGCAAGGCGGCAACGACGTCGCCACGCTTGCAACCGCGGTGTTTGCCGAACGCCGGCCCTCCTGGTCGCACCAGAGAGCGCAATTCCCGGAAAGCTCGCCATTCGAGGGGATCGTTCCCTATACGCAAATCGCCGCCCCCTGGGTGAAGCAATACGATTTTCGCTTCATTGAGGGCTCGCTGGATTTTCCGGGCCCAACCCATTCCGCGCCGGCGAGCGCCTATTCCAAGCTATGGATCGGCGACCGCAAGCCCAGAAAGATCGACATGCTGTCCTTGATGTCGATGTCGGACGCTTTCTTCGGCCGTGTCTTCCACGCCAAGCGCGAGATGATGCCGTTCGGCACGGTGTCGCTGACGACCTATTTCCACACCGACGCGGACGATCTCGCCAACGAAGACATCACCCGCGTGCTCGCGGTCGCCGATGCCAGGATCTTCCACAAGAGCTACGGCGATCAGTCCGGCGAATTATGGTCCCCCTCCGGGCGCCTGCTCGCGACGACGACCCAGATCGCGTATTTCAAGGCTTAGAGCGTTTTCGAGCCCCGCACTTGGATAGCGGGTTGGCCCCGGTTCGCGCACAGAAAACACGTCAGACAGGAAGCTAGAGCCTCGGCTCCGATTCAATCGGAACGAGGCTCTGGTGTTCGGGGGCGATGCTCAGGTGCTCTTGGTGGCGTTGCCATTGACCAGGCTGGTGTTGCCGGTCACTGGATCGGTCACCGCGTTGGCGACCGTGGCCTTGCCGCTGCCGGTCAGCACGAATTTGCTGTCGCCGATGCGAAATGACGAATTGCCGATCAGCACCTGCTGAAACTGCGTCGTCCCGCCGCTCTGGTATTTGACCTGGGCGCGGAAGCCGTTGACGTCGGAAATCGTGAATTCGAATTTCTGGTTGTTGGAATAGGTGCCGGTCCAGGTGCCCTGATAGCTCTTCGCATCGACCGGGGTGTATTTGGTGTTCGTCGGGGTCAGCGGCGCGGTGGCGTAGGCGTTCTGAAGAACGCTGAAAATGCTCGACATGACACAGCTCCGCGCTGACGATTCCTTGCGCGTCACTACGGGGCGAATCTAGTTAAGCCACGGTTAACAGGGGCGACCTGGTGGAATCGAAAAGGACGGCCGTTCGACCGCCCATTTCCCGTCATTCCGGACGGTCCGTCTTCGGACCGATCCGGAATCCCGAGATGATTTGCGCCGATCGAGATTCCGGGTTCGCGCTAGCGCGCGCCCCGGAATGACTGTGCCGGTCACTCCGCCGCGAGCTTCACCTCGGGCGCGGCAGCGCGAACGTCCGCGTCGACTTGGGCTTCGAACTTGGCAAAGTTCTTCTGGAACATGCCGACCAGCGCGCGCGCAGTCTTGTCGAACTCGGCCTTGTCCTTCCAGGTCTTGATGGGATCGAGGATGTGCGGCTCGACGCCCGGCAGCGAGGTCGGCACCGCGAAGCCGAAATAGCGGTCGGTGCGGAAATCAGCGTTGCGCAGCGAGCCGTTCAGCGCCGCGGTCAGAAGCGCGCGCGTCACCTTGATCGGCATGCGGCGGCCGGTGCCGTATTTGCCGCCGGTCCAACCGGTATTGACCAGCCAGCAATCGACATCGTGCTTGGCGATCAGGTCGCGCAGCAGATTGCCGTAGACCGATGGATCGCGGGGCAGGAAGGGCGAGCCGAAGCAGGTGGAGAACTCCGGCTGCGGCTCGTTGCCGAGGCCACGCTCGGTGCCCGCAACCTTCGCGGTGTAGCCGGACAGGAAGTGGTACATCGCCTGCGCCGGCGTCAGCTTCGCAATCGGCGGCATCACGCCGAAGGCGTCGGCCGCCAGCATCACCAGGTTCTTCGGGTGCGGCGCCCGCCCGGTCCGCGAGGCGTTGGGGATGAAAGCGAGCGGATAGGCCGAGCGGGTATTTTCGGTCTTCGAGCCGTCGTCGAAATCCGGCTCATGCGTATCGACGTCGAGCACCACATTCTCCAGCACCGCACCAAAACGCTTGGAGGCGGCAAAGATCTCGGGCTCGGCCTCTTTCGACAGCTTGATGCACTTGGCGTAGCAGCCGCCTTCGAAATTGAAGACGCCATCCTCGCCCCAGCCGTGCTCGTCGTCGCCGATCAGAGTGCGCTTCGGGTCGGCGGAGAGCGTGGTCTTGCCGGTGCCGGACAGGCCGAAGAAGATCGCGGTGTCGCCGTCCGGGCCGACATTGGCCGAGCAATGCATCGGCATCACGCCCTTCTCGGGCAGATAGTAGTTCAGCGTGGTGAACACGCTCTTCTTCATTTCGCCGGCATAATAAGACCCGCCGATCAGGACGATCTTGCGGGCGAAATCGATGGCCACGACGTTCTCCGAGCGCACGCCGTGGCGTTTGGGATCGGCGCGAAAGCTCGGCAGGTCGACGACGGTCAATTCCGGCACGAAGCCCGCGAGCTCCGAGGCCTCGGGGCGGATCAGAAGCGTGCGGATGAACAGCGAGTGCCAGGCGAGCTCGGTGAAGACGCGGGTCTTGATCCGGTGGCTTGGATCGGCGCCGCCATGGAGATCCTGCGCGAACAGCGTCATGCCTTCAGCGTGCTTGAGGAAGTCCTGATAGAGCGCCTCGAACTGCTCCGAGGTGATCGACTGGTTGCCGGCCCACCACATGTTCTTGTCGGTCGTCGCATCGCGAACGGTGAACTTGTCCTTCGGGCTGCGGCCGGTGAACACGCCGGTGTCGGCGCACAGCGCGCCATCGGCGGACAGCGTGGCCTCATTGGCGCGCAGCGCGTGCGCACAGAGCTGCGGCGCGCCGAAATTCCAGTTCACGCCTTTGAGTTTTTTGAAACCGAATTTGTCGGCGCCAAAGGCACCGTTATGCACACCTGTCTCTTGCACCAAAGCCTCCCAAAACCCCATCGCCAAGGCAAACACCAAGGCGAATACCAAGCGAATACAACTCAACACACCCCGTCGCGCTGACCGTCAATATGGCCGCCCGGCCTCGGCGCGCTGACCTAATTACTGGTCAACACCCGTGTTGCCAAGCCGATCCTGCATGATTTGGTTTATTCCTGGCGTCGTTGATGCAGCTCAAGCGCTTGCCGCAACGCACGCGCGATCGACATGGCCACGGGGTTTTACGGGCGCTTTCCAGACGCGACAATCGGCCGCTACTCGACGCTGGAAAGACACCGGAGACCTATTGCGGCGCACAATCGGCGGCCTTCTGCCTACCGGGCCGCGCCTTCCCCGATCAGCGCAAATGGGCCCCAGGTGGCCGGATAGGCGTTTTGTGGCGACGAGGTATCGTCAAGATAGGCCAGCATGGCCTCGCGCAGCGCCTCGGCGCGGCCGATCCCAGGCTTGGCCTTGAGCAGGTCGAAGGTCGATGTCGTCAACCGGGTAGCGGCTTCCGAGGCGACCGCCCAATGCGTCACCAGAAGCGCCCGCGCGCCGGCATAGAAGAACGACCGCGCCAGGCCCGACAGCGCTTCGGCGCCGGGCCTGTCGCCCGCGATGGTGTTGCAGGCGGACAGCACCACCCAGTCGGCGTTGAGTTTCAACTGCGCAACTTCGCTGGCGGTGAGCAGCCCGTCATCGAGTTCGGACGGCTGTCTCGGCATGCTCAGTGCCAGCGACGGTTCGGCGAGGCCCTTCACATCGCCGGCGACGAGCCCGTGGGTGGCAAAATAAACGATACGGAAGTCAGCGAGCCGGGCGCGCTTCACCGTGGTCTCGCTGGCATCCGTGCCGAGATGAATCTCGGAAGCGGCGACGCCGAGGTCCTTTGCGACCGCGTTCAATTCGTCGGCGGTATCGGGCAACGGTGGCAGCGCCGACGCGAGCATGGTTCGATCGACGCCCGCGCCCTGCCAGAAAGCGGTGTAGGCGACGCTGGTCGCGCTGCGCGAGGCGGATTTGATGGCGGCCCGCTTGTCCCCGCTATTGTCCTGCGCCGGGTCGAACAGCGGATCGCCAAAGCCGGTCATCGGCTTCACCGCTTGGTCCCGGCGCGCAAAGCCGCGCAGCGCCTTCAGGCTCGAAACCGAGGGCAACACCGAAACCGCGTGACGCCGCAGCAGCCAGGCGGCATCGCGATAACCCTCGAGCTTCTCGGGGATCGCGGCGACCGGCTTTGCCGTCACCAGCAGATGGAATGGCAGCGCCGTCAGTGCGCCCGACGGCACCACCAGAAGGCTGCGCTTGTCCTTCACCGTGGTTTCGACCGGTCCAAGCAGCGCTGCATAGAGCTCATTGGCGCGCGCAAGATCGAACAACGCGGACTTGCCGGACGCATCGCTGGCCTGGCTGACGTCGAGCCCGCCGCGGAATGCCGCGACCTGCTGGGACAAGGCTTCCGCGCCAAGCGGTATGCGTTTCCAGTCAAACCCCTGCCGCGTCAGCGCAAAGACGTAGGACTCTTTCTCGGCGAGTGCGAACAACAGCAGCGCTTCATCATCCGATAATAGCTGTTGGACCTGCCTTGCCGTCATCGGCAGCGGGTTCGATAGCGCCGCGTAGTCCGGAAATTCGCTGGCGAGGGCTTTTTGCAACGTGGCGCGCTCGGCGGAAATCGCCGCCAGCCGGTCGCGACTGCGCTGTTCGGCCGCGGCGTCGCGTTTCGTCCCCTGCCGGGAGACAGCCGCGATGATTGCCTTGTCCAGCGTCTCGGCTTCACTGGCGAGATCCTGGTCCCGGCGCACCAGTTCGGCGAGGTGGTCGCTTCCCGCGGCGAGCCGGACCGCGAGCTTGTTCACCGCGGTCGCTGCCGATGATTGGGCGCCGCGCTGGACCACGTCGAGCGCATCGTCCAACGCCTTCTCTTGCGGCATCAATTGCTGCCGGCCGGCGTCGAACAGCACCGGAAGGGCCACGCGAGCTTGCGCGCGTCCTAGTCCGATCGTCCGTTCCGTCAGCGGCAAGGCGTCGCCAATGCGACCCTGTTCCTGATAGAGCGAAGCCAGATTGTTCACCAAGGCCAGGGTCTCGGGATGATCTGCACCGACCGCCTGTTCGCGGATCGACAGCGCGCGCTTGAACAGCGGCTCGGCGTCGGCATAGCGCTGCTCTCTCTGATAGAGGTCCGCCAGATTGTTCAGCGACCGCGCCACATCGGGATGATCGCGCCCGAGCACCTTTTCGCGGATCGCAAGCGAGCGCTTGATCAACGGCTCGGCGTCGGCGGTGCGGCCCTCGCTCTTCACGACCTGGCCGAGATTGTTCAGGACGGTCGCCACCGCCGGATGCTCCGGGCCCGCTGCTTTCTCGTAGATCGCAAGGGCCCGTTTGAACAGCGGCTCGGAATCGGCGTGACGGTCCTCTCGCTCGTAGAGCGTCGCCAGATTGTTCAGGGATTGCCCGACGTCGGGATGGCTTTCGCCGAGCGCCCTCTCGCGGACCAACAGCGCCCGCTTGAACAGCGGCTCGGCCTCGGCATAGCGGAGCTGCCGCTCGTAAAGCGCGGCGAGATTGTTCAATTCGGGTGCCATCTCGACGGAATCGCGACCCACCGATTTCTCCATGATGGCAAGGGCGCGCTTGTGGAGGGGTTCGGCATCCGCGTCTCGACCCACGTCCCCGTAAAGCTGCGCGAGGTTATTCAGCGCGCCCGCCAGATCGCGGCTGGGCGGGCCCTTCTCCTGGTTCGCGAGCATGGCCTGTGCGAGCGGGATCGCTTCGGCATATTTTCCGGCACGCTCGAGTTCGGCGATTTTGGCGCTCTGCGCCGCCAAACCCGCTGACGACGGATTACTGAGGCAGACGCCGGCAGCGAACGCCAAGCTTACCAACAGCCATCGATTGCAGGTTTTCATGATCACTCTCGCGCACGGACCTGCCTTGGGTCGCGGCAAGGTGAGCCAACGTTCAAACCCGCGCGGCGCCCGCTATTCCTTGGCGCGCGCCTCGTCCGCGAGCTTGACCAGCATTTTGCGCAATTCGCCGGGGCTCGTAGCCCGTTCCGGGAAATCCAGCCGCAGCGTCGCAGCCCCCGCCTGCATGTCGATCCCTTCGGGATCGATGCCGGTGCAGCGCCAGTCAGACGCCTGGGCGCCGAGCAGCCGCGTCGCATAAAGATTCATCGCCTCGCGATGATCGTCGTTCATGTGGTCGATGGCGCCCTGCTCGGCCTCGATCAGGGCACGAGCGTCGCTGATCTCGGTCAGGAACTGATCCGGCCTGAGGTCGACGATCCGCCCGAACCCCGCCACCAGATGAGTGCCGGAAGGCCGGATCCGAAAAAAAGAAAAATCCTTGAACTCGGTAAATTCGGCCGCGGACGGATGAGTGTTTAGGTACCGCCGACGAAGGAGTTCGGTCTGATCACCGCCAGCCTCCTCGGCATGACCCGCCAGCATGATGCGCGCCCCCTCCAGGGGATCGCCGGCGCCCCGCTCGTCCAGCATTAGCGACACCCGGCTGTCGGCCAGGATGTTCTTGGTATGCACGGCAAGCCGCGAAATCAGCAGGATCGGCGAGCCGTCGGGATGGCTTGCAACGTTCACCAGGGAGCAATAGGGGTCGCCGCTGCCCGCCATCAGCGTCGCGAGCGCCCCCTGCCTCGAGCGCCGGAGCAGCGACCGGGTTACCTTTTTCGGATCGAAATCGGCGGTCGATTGCATCGATATTCCCTCGCCATCCTGTTGCAATGAGAACCTTTTTTCGGCTAAACCCGACTTCCATGGGGTAGAGGCGCGTCGGTGAATGAGGCGCTTTCTCGGAACTCGGTCACACTTCAGCCCAGCTTGCATTGCTCGGTGACCTTGTTCGAAGCCCAATTATGCGGCGCATCAATGGATTGCTCGCCGTTTCAGCCAACCGCAAACTGAAAGCAGGCTCATGCCCACAATCGCCCTGGTCGACGACGACCGCAACATTCTCACTTCCGTCTCGATCGCGCTGGAGGCCGAAGGCTACCGCATCATGACCTACACCGACGGCGCCTCGGCGCTCGACGGTTTCCGCACCAGTCAGCCCGACCTCGCGATCCTCGACATCAAGATGCCGCGCATGGACGGCATGGAAACGCTGCGCCGGCTGCGGCAGAAGTCCGACTTGCCGGTGATCTTCCTGACCTCCAAGGATGAGGAAATCGACGAATTGTTCGGCCTCAAAATGGGCGCCGACGATTTCATCCGCAAGCCGTTCTCGCAGCGGCTTCTGGTCGAGCGCGTCAAGGCCGTGCTGCGGCGTTCGCAGCCGAAGGACCCGACCGCCGTACCGAAGGAAAACGACGCCAAGGCGCTCGACCGCGGCCTGTTGCGCATGGATCCGGAACGCCACACCTGCACCTGGAAGAACGAGCCCGTGACGCTGACGGTGACGGAATTCCTGATCCTGCAGGCGCTCGCGACCCGGCCGGGCGTGGTGAAGAGCCGCAATGCCCTGATGGACGCCGCCTATGACGATCAGGTCTATGTCGACGACCGCACCATCGACAGCCACATCAAGCGGCTGCGCAAGAAGTTCAAGGTCGTGGACGACGATTTCGAGATGATCGAAACCCTCTACGGCGTCGGCTACCGCTTCAAGGAAGCCTGATTTTGCGAATGCACCATTGCGTGGTTCGCGCGCTGACGCCGCCGTGCGTCTGGGGTAGGATGCATCGGCAACGCGAAAGGCGCTGCGCGGGGACGCGAAGCTTGGGGAACACCAGCCATTGCTCGATCGAACGCAGCCTGATCCAGGAATGAATGCCGAGGACGCCTCCGCGTCCCTGGTTCTGGACAGTGCTGCCGGCCAAAGCCCGGAGGTTAAAGGCCCCGAGCTGAGAGGCTGGCAGCGGCCGCTGCGCTGGCTGAATCGTGCCGGGCAGTTCTTCTTCGCGCTCAGCTTTTCCAGCCTCACCCGCCGCATCGTCTCGCTGAATATCGCGGGCCTGCTGGCGCTGGTCGCGAGCGTTCTCTACCTCTCCCAATTCCGCGCCGGCCTGATCGATGCCCGCGCCCAGAGCCTGTTGGTGCAGGGCGAGATCATCGCCGGAGCGATCGCGGCGTCCGCGACCGTCCAAACCAACACCATCACCATCGATCCCGACCGGCTCCTGGACCTGAAGCCCGGCGAATCCTACGGCGCAGACGAATATTCGCCGCTCGACTTTCCGATCAATCCGGAGCGCGTCGCGCCGGTGCTGCACACGCTGATCTCGCCGACCAAGACCCGCGCCCGCATCTACGATCCCAACGGCGGGCTGATCCTCGACAGCCGCAGCCTCGAGAACGTGCTGCGCTTCGATCTGCCGCCGCCGTCGCAACCCGGCATCGTCGAACGCGCGATGATCGCGGTCCGCACCTGGCTGAACCGCGGCGATCTGCCGCTCTATCGCGAACTCGGACCGGAAAACGGTAACGGCTATGAGGAGGTCGCCAACGCGCTGAAGGGCGAGAAACGCAGCATGGTGCGCGTCAATTCGCGCGGCGAGGTGATCGTCTCGGTCGCGGTGCCGGTGCAACGTTCCCGCACCATCCACGGCGCCTTGATGCTGTCGACGCAGGGCGACGACATCGACCAGATGGTGACGGCCGAGCGGCTGGCGATCCTCAAGGTAGGCGGCGTCGCCTCGCTCGTCATGATGTTGCTGTCGCTGCTGCTGGCGAGCACCATCGCGGGTCCGGTGCGCCGGCTCGCCGACTCTGCCGAGCGCGTCCGCTACCGCATCAAGACCCGCGTCGAAATTCCCGACTTCACCCGCCGCCGCGACGAGATCGGGCATCTTTCCGGCGCGATCCGCGACATGACGGACGCGCTCTATAACCGCATCGAGGCGATCGAGATGTTCGCCGCCGATGTCGCCCACGAGCTGAAGAACCCGCTGACCTCGCTGCGCTCCGCAGTCGAAACGCTGCCGTTGGCGAAGACCGAGCAGAGCCGCGCGCGGCTGCTCGCGGTGATCGAGCATGACGTCAGGCGGCTCGACCGTCTGATCTCGGACATCTCGGATGCGAGCCGCCTCGATGCCGAACTGCAGCGGCAGGACATGATGCCGGTCGACCTGCGCCGGCTCCTGACCACGCTGACTTCGGTCGCCAACGAGACCAAGCTCGGCCACGACGTCGCAGTCGAAGTCCGCTTCGAGGGCCGCGGCCCCAACGACACGTTCTCGGTGCCCGGCCATGACTCGCGGCTCGGCCAGGTGATCTCCAACCTTTCGTCCAACGCGCAATCGTTTTCCGCCGCCGGCGGCAAGGTGCGCATCCTGTGCCGCCGCGTGCGCTCCCAGATCGAGATCGTGGTCGATGACGACGGGCCGGGAATCCGCGAGGACGCGCTGGAGCGCGTGTTCGAGCGGTTCTACACCGATCGGCCGCACCAGGGCTTTGGACAGAACTCGGGGCTCGGCCTGTCGATCTCGAAACAGATCATCGAGGCCCATAGCGGGCGAATCTGGGCGGAGAACCGGCCCGGACCCATCGGCCCTGAAGGCGAGCCGACGGTGGCGGGCGCCCGTTTCGTGGTCAGGCTGCCGGCGCCATGACCGGTAGCGTTCGTGCCAGCGTGCACGCTTCCGCTGTGAAAGTCGGAGACCGGGCGGTGCTGATCCGCGGACCGTCGGGGGCCGGCAAGTCGCGCTTGGCCTTCAATTTGATCATCGCCGGTCGTACCGGCGCGCTTTCCCGGGGTATCCTGGTCGGCGATGACCGTGTCCGGCTGGACACAGGTGCAGGACAATTGTGGGTTCGCCCGGTCGAGGAATTGGCCGGCCTGATCGAGATTCGCGGGCTGGGCATCCGCCACTGCGACTTCGCGGCGGAGGCAATCGTCGGCCTCGTGGTCGATCTGGCCGCCGCGGACGCTGCGCGGCTGCCGCCCCCCGAAGCGGTATTTGTGGATATTTTTGGTGTCAAAATACCCCGAATCCCCGTTCCTGCCGGCTATTCACCGCTCTCATTGGTTGTCGCTGCCCTGACGACAACTGAAAGTTCATGCTCCAGTAATGATACCAGCCATTGCTTGAAGGGGATTGGTAACCATATCAGACCCAGTATCGCGACCGAGTAGACCGGCGCGGCCCCCCTTAATTCTACCGCCAGATTCCGGGACACTCGCAAACATCCCCTCTTGCGCGGGGGCTCTGGATGGTCAAAGTGGCGCGTTCGTGCGGTGCACCAAAAAAAGCGCCCGCGAGGAGTTTCCGATGATTGGGCTAGTACTGGTGACCCATGGGCGCCTTGCCGACGAGTTCCGGGCAGCGCTTGAGCATGTCATGGGTCCTCAAAAACAAATCGAAGCTGTCACGATCGGAGCCGAGGACGACTCCGATCTCTGTCGAAGCGACATCATTGAAGCGGTGAATCGCGTCGACTCCGGCGACGGCGTCGCCATCCTGACCGACATGTTCGGCGGCACGCCGTCCAACCTCGCCATTTCCTGCATGAGCCGTCCCAAGGTGGAAGTGCTCGCAGGCATCAATCTTCCCATGCTGGTCAAGCTCGCCAAGGTCCGCGAGGAGCGCTCGCTCCCCGATGCGATCGCCATGGCGCAGGAGGCCGGCCGCAAGTACGTCACCATCGCCAGCCGGGTCCTTGCTGGCAAATGAGCGACGACGACGACTCGTCGCCGGAGAATATCCCCGGGCCGCGCGTGCCCGAGGGTGCCGTTTCCAGGGAACTTCTGATCATCAACAAGCGCGGGCTGCACGCGCGCGCGTCGGCGAAATTCGTCCAGACCGTCGAACGCTTCAGTGGTGCCGAGGTCTGGGTGACGCGCGGCAGCGAGACGGTCGGCGGCACCTCGATCATGGGGCTGATGATGCTGGCGGCGGCGCCGGGAACCACCATCGTGGTCTCCGCGATCGGCCCGGAAGCCCAGGCCGCGATCACCGCGATCACCGAGCTCGTCGAGAGCAAGTTCAACGAAGAGACCATGTGAGGCCGCTCAAGATTGAGCGCCGCCACCACCACGCCGACGGTGCGCCCCCTCGCCCCGCCCTTTCGCGGGGAGAGGGTGGGGTGAGGGGCTCTATCCGCGAGCGCGATTCGCGGATAGTCCCCCTCGCCCGCCCGACTGCGCTTCGCCGGGCGACCTCTCCCCGCAAGCGGGGCGAGGTAAGAAAAACTACCTCCCCGGTGGCGCGATATAAATCTTCCAGTTGATCGCGGGGCCGGGATGGCCCTGGAAGAAGCGCTGCGTGGTCATCACCAGTTGCTCGGCATTCGCGGCGTTCTCTTTCATCCAGGCTTCGCACACAGGCAGCCGCCCGTCCGTGGTGTCGCAGATGCCGATGAAGCCGAGCTCCTTGGCCTCTTCGAGCGAGGTCAGGCCCGACGACCATAATTCGCCCGGCGTGAACGGCGCCGGATGATCGGGGCTGTAGAAGGTCATGGGCTCGCCGATCTCCGTGGTGCCGGCAACCACCGCCCAGCGCGAGCCGAACCGCATGTGCCAGGCCTGCGTCAGTTCGCGCGCCAGCTGCGAACGCGCGCCATAGCCGGAGGCGCCGTTGGGGTTCTGCTCCATTTCGGCAACCGCGATATAGCGGGAAGCGGCAAGCGTCGCGAGCGATAGCACGAGCCAGATCGCGGTGATCCTGAACAGCGCGATGAGCGGAATGCGCAGCGCGGGGATCGCCACCAGCGCCAGCGGCGCCAGGAAGAACAGCGAGATCCCCCAATCGGTCTTCATGTAGACGGTAAATGCGATGCCGCCGAGCGGCGGGCCGATCGCGACGATGGCCTGGATGACCCAGACGTTGATCGCCTGCGAGAGATTGACGCCGGTGTTGGCACCCGGCGACCACACATGCGCGAGCCAGCGCGGCGACCAGGCCAGCGCGATCGCTGCGAGCACAACCGGCACCAGCAGCAACGCAAGATTATGGTCCACATAGCCGAGCACGAGCTGAGCGCTCTGCGCGCGGCTCGACAGCCCGTACACGTCGCCGGCATAGGTCAGCGGCACGAAGTCCACGCTGCTGAGCCAGATCAGGTGCGGGATCATCGCGACCGCCAGCGTCGCAATCGCGACCCACGGCGCCGGCGAGCAGAGGAATTTGAGCCGATCGGGATGAATCAGTGCCGCAAGGCCGATGGCGCCGATCATGGTCAGCACCCAGTATTTCGTCATCAGCGCCAGCGCGCCGGCAAGCCCGAGCAGAATGCCGGATCGCCAGGTGCGCTTCTCGAACGCGTGGAGATAGGCCAGCACCACGAGCGGCAGCGTGACGAGCTGCAACAGGTCGGGATTATATTTGAAACCCTTGAAGTTGAAGATCGGATAGAGCGCGAGCATCACCACGACAAAGAAGGCGCGGCGGCGATCGACCACGCGCAGCGCGATGAACCAGCAGATGACGAGGCCTGTGCCGAGCGTCGTCATCGCCAGCGCATAGGTAGCCCAATCGGCGGCGGGAAAGAATTTGAACCAGAGGCCCGCGACCCATCCGGCGAGCGGCGGATGCTTGCCGTAACCGAGCTGGAACTTCTGTCCCCAGGCGAAGGCTTCGGCGACGTCCATATGGACGTCCTGCGCCGCCTTCAGGCGGATCAGCGTGAAGGTCCAGATCACGCCGTGCAGAACGGCGAAGGTGACGACCAGCCAGAGGTCGGTTTTTCGGTTGCGCGCGCGTTCCACGAGCCACGCCGCCAGCCGCCGGAGCACAGGCCGCCGGCGCGCGCGCGAAGTCACAGGCAGAGTTGATGCAGTCGACATGGGCTTTGCGTAGCGCGTTTTTGGGCAAAGTGGAATCAGCTTGGCGTGAAGATAAGCCGCTAAATTGCTGCATAATAGTTGCCGTGACAAAGCGCGAATGCTATCCCGCGCCCATGACAACCCACCCCATTTCCAACATCCGCAACTTCTCCATCGTCGCACACATCGACCATGGCAAATCGACGCTCGCCGACCGCCTGATCCAGACGACGGGCGGGCTCACCGATCGCGAAATGGCGGGCAAGGAGCAGGTGCTCGATTCCATGGACATCGAGCGCGAGCGCGGCATCACCATCAAGGCGCAGACGGTCCGGCTCAACTATCACGCCAAGGACGGCAAGGACTACATCTTCAACCTGATGGATACGCCGGGCCATGTCGACTTCGCCTACGAAGTCTCGCGCTCGCTCGCGGCCTGCGAAGGCTCGCTGTTGGTGGTCGACGCCAGCCAGGGCGTCGAAGCGCAGACGCTCGCCAACGTCTACCACGCGCTCGACGCGGGTCATGAGATCGTGCCGGTGCTCAACAAGATCGATCTTCCGGCGGCGGAGCCCGACAAGGTGAGGCAGCAGATCGAGGATGTGATCGGCATCAGTGCCTCCGACGCGGTGATGATCTCGGCCAAGACGGGCCTTGGCATTTCCGACGTGCTGGAGGCCATCGTCACGCGCCTGCCGCCGCCGAACGGCGACCGCGACGCGACCTTGAAAGCGCTCCTGGTCGATAGCTGGTACGACGTCTATCTCGGCGTCGTCGTGCTGATCCGCGTGGTCGACGGCGTGATGAAGAAGGGCAGCCGCATCCGCATGATGGGCACCAATGCGGCCTATGACATCGAGCGCGTCGGCTTCTTCACCCCGAAGATGCAGCAGGTCGACGAGCTCGGCCCCGGCGAGATCGGCTTCATCACCGCGGCGATCAAGGAAGTCGCCGACACCCGCGTCGGCGACACCATCACCGATGACCGGAAGCCGGTGACCGAGATGCTGCCCGGCTTCAAGCCGGCGATTCCGGTGGTGTTCTGCGGCCTGTTCCCGGTCGACGCCGACGATTTCGAGACGCTGCGAGCGGCCATGGGCAAGCTGCGTCTCAACGACGCCAGTTTTTCCTTCGAGATGGAGACCTCGGCCGCCCTGGGCTTCGGTTTCCGCTGCGGTTTTCTGGGGCTGCTGCATCTGGAAATCATCCAGGAGCGGCTGCATCGCGAATTTGATCTCAACCTGATCGCGACCGCGCCATCGGTGATCTACAGGATGCGCCTGACCGACGGGTCGGAGATCGAGATCCACAACCCCGTCGACATGCCCGACGTGGTCAAGATCGCCGAGATCCAGGAGCCGTGGATCGAGGCGACGATCCTCACTCCCGACGAATATCTCGGCAGCGTGTTAAAGCTCTGCCAGGACCGCCGCGGCGCGCAGAAGGAGCTCACTTACGTCGGCAGCCGCGCGATGGTGAAATACGACCTGCCGCTCAACGAAGTGGTGTTCGACTTCTACGACCGGCTGAAGTCGGTCTCCAAGGGCTATGCCTCGTTCGATTATCATCTCACCGACTACAAGCCGGCCGACCTCGTCAAGATGCAGATCCTGGTCAACAACGAGCCGGTGGACGCGCTGTCGATGCTGGTGCATCGCACCCGCGCGGAAGGGCGCGGCCGCGCCATGGTCGAGAAGATGAAGGAGCTGATCCCCCCGCACATGTTCCAGATCCCCATCCAGGCGGCGATCGGCGGCAAGGTGATCGCGCGCGAAACCGTGCGCGCGCTGCGCAAGGACGTCACCGCGAAATGCTACGGCGGCGACATAACGCGTAAACGAAAACTTCTGGAGAAGCAGAAGGAAGGCAAGAAGAAGATGCGGCAGTTTGGCAAGGTCGACATCCCGCAGGAAGCTTTCATCGCCGCGCTGAAGGTGGATAGCTGAGTTAGCCCGGCGTTGAATCTGCTGTGTTGATTGAACCCAAACGAATGTCGACGGCACTATCCTCTGCACAATTGCGTTCGCCGATGGGCGGTACAGGGGAAAGTCTCACATGCGGAAGAGAAACTGGCGGTTGATTGTCGTTGGCATGGTGCTGCTGGCCGCTGCCGGCATGTTCTTCCTCGCAATGCTGGGCATGGCCCCGAAATCGAACGACCCCGTCACCCTGATGCGCACGATCGGACAAGTCTCGGGCGCCGTCAGCGGACTGAGCATTGTCATGATCATAGTCGGCCTGATCGGCAAGAAGGCACCGACGAGCTAGCGCCAGCAGCTTAGGCCCCAAAGAGCTGCCGATCGACCGAA
>Ga0307479_10000214_pt1 | contig 54570 bp, 55 predicted proteins | sample atmos_gasesECM4C_FD_203743 | JGI IMG/M metagenome (GOLD analysis project Ga0307479, IMG submission 203743) | Hardwood forest soil microbial communities from Morgan-Monroe State Forest, Indiana, United States - atmos_gasesECM4C_515 | ecosystem: Environmental > Terrestrial > Soil > Temperate...
GATCCGGCGGCAGCCGCTGGCCGGGCGCGCCTTTGGTTGGCGTCGGCCCGATATCGGGCACATCGCCCGCCTTGCCGACGCGCGTGACCTGGGTGAAGCCGCCCTCCTGCGGGATCTTGCCCTCCTCCAACCGTTTGAACGCGAGATCGATGTCCTTGTCGGTTGGCAATTTGGGCTCGAATCCCGTCTCCCATCCGGCCGCTTTCCAGCCGTGCGTCAGGCCGGCGACAAACAGTTGGGCAATCCCGGCGGTCGCCATGTTTTTCACCACCGTTTTGGCGAACTCTCGCATGCTCGGGAACTTGGCCTGCCCGGTCAGTGACTGAAGGGTGGCGTCGACCGACGTGGTCAGCGGCGCGACGCCAACGCCGGCGAAGAAGTCGATGATGAACCGCTGGCCGGTGGTCACCAACACCTGTGGGTTGAGGGGACCGATGACGCCCAACTTGTCCGCCACGGCAGCGAGCTCGGCCTCGCTCAAGGTCGCGACGAGGTGGTTGGCAAAGGCCTTCACGAGATATTTGGAGAGCGCGCCACCAGCCAGCGCGCCCACGAATCCCACGACGGCATCGGTACCACCTTTCTTCAGGATGGCCTTCCAGTCATAATCGCCCATCGCGCGAGTGCCGGCGTACATCTCGCCGGCCTGGCCCGCCGACATCTGAGTCGCGGAGTAGAGGCCCGCCGTTCCCCCGATGGCGACGGAGGTCGTCAGCAATCCCGCGCCGGCCGCCGTCGCCGCTCCGCCGGTTGCGACCGTGGCGGCGACCGCGCCCGCGGCAGCCGTGACCTTCAGCACGGTCACCGAATGCTCGGCACCGGAGATCGTTCCCTCGCGATACTGGGTGACCTTGCCCCGAGCCTCGACATAGTCGAGATCCGCCTGAAAGAGCTTGACCCCGCAGTACTCGAGGTTATGGCCGCTGTCGATCAGGGCCTTTGCCTCGGCGAGCGAGGCGTAAGCGGCGTCGAAAATGCTCGGGTCCGGCAGGCTCTGAAAGCCGCCCAGGGCTTCGGAGATGAACGCGACGACTCGCTGGTCGTCGTGGATTTGCTTCAGGTACGCGAGGCCATCCTTCTCGACGTCGACCGAACCGCGAATCCGGCTGTGATGCCGCTTCAGCATCGCCGCGAGTTCCTGACGAGTAATGCCCGTGCGCGAATCCGAACCGATGGTGACGTCGTAACGCTCGGCCGACGCCGGCGCTGGAGCCGCGACGGGAGCCCGCTGCAGGAGCGCGCTGACGGCCTCGTTTCCCGCCAGCGCCTGCAACGAGATCAGGTCGGATGGGCCAAGGCTGGCGGGATCCAGCGACGGCGGGGATGAAACGCGAGAGGCCGGCGCAGCTACGGTTGGGCCGGCCTTGGATCGGTGCGTGTCCGCGGCCGTCGATCTGGCACGGGCGCTCGTTTCCACCACCTACAGATTCGCCCGGCCGCGCGGTCTCGGGTAAAGCGAACGGGCAAGCTTTTGGGCAATCCTTGCGGTCGCCCGAGGACAGGGGAGGGTGTCGACCCTCCCCCGTTTGCTGTTAGGCCGTTCGGCTTCGGATCGCGTAGGCGGAAACGCCGAGCAACACGAGGATCGCGCCGGCCAGGAGTGCCAACGGTAGGCCTCCGCCCGGTAGGCCGCCGCCCGTCTGAGGCAGCGTCGAGGACGCCGGGGTAGCGGTCGGGGTCGCGGTCGGAGTCGCCGTTGGGGTCGCTGTCGGTGTCGCGGTGGGAGTCGCTGTCGGTGTCGCGGTCGGAGTCGCGGTTGGAGTCGCGGTCGGTGTAGCGGTCGGAGTTGGTGTCGGGGTTGCCTCGGCCGTGCCTTCAAACGCGATGTTTTTCAGAATGGCCGTCCCCGTTTCATCCTGTACAAAGTCGATCGACTTGACCGTCTTGTCAACGACGCCACCTTTACCGGACCCATCACCAGCAGCCGTCAAGTCAACACTCACGTGGCCGTCCTTGTTGTTGGCCGCACACCCGAAGAAGTGAGTATCCCCATCAGTCGTAACGACATTCAGCCGTGGCGCGCCAGCGCCACAGTAGCTGTCAGGACCAAGATCCCAGCTCGCAGCGGTCAGCGTGGTGAGCCCGCCGATCGTTGCACCAGCCGCCATGTCGTTCGATGTCTTTCCGGTTTTGGACATGGTCAGCGTGAAACCGACGTAGCTCGACGAGACAGTCCCGCCTGGCTGGTTGGCGTCAGTATTGGGGCAATTCGCCTCGCCGGGAGTATCGACATTGCCGGCCGGATTGCCGAAATGGGTCTCCCCACAGGCATACGCCCACGGGCTCAGCGAAAACGTCGTCGCCGAAACTGGAATGGCCAGGACCAGCGCCAGTGCAGCCAGCACCGCTGCAAAAGCCAAACCTGCGGATATATAAAGGCGCCTCATACTTCCCTCCCTGATTAACGAGCCGCCGCCTTGCCTTTACCTTTATTAATGATGCAACTCGGCGTGGTCAGATGGCAATGCCCGGCGACCCCGGCCCATCTCGGGTGGCTAGTAAGCTGACGGCCATGCCCTCGGTGAAGCAGGACGCCGTCCAGGAAATCAAGGACCGGCTGGACCTGGTCGACCTGGTCTCGGAGCATTTGCGGCTGCAAAAGGCCGGGCGCGACCTCAAGGGTCTCTGCCCCTTCCACCAGGAGAAGACCCCATCCTTATATGTATCGCCGGAAAAGCAGCTCTGGCATTGCTATGGATGCCAGAAGGGCGGCGATCATTTCACCTTCATCCAGGACATCGAGCACGTCGACTTCAAGGGAGCGCTCCGGCTACTGGCGGAGAAGACCGGCGTCGTCCTCGAAGAGTCGCCCGGCGCCGGCCGCCAGCGCGAGCTCAAACGGACGATTCAACGCCTGAATGGATTGGCCGCGCAGTACTTCCATCACATCCTGATGGAGAATCCGGCCGGCCAGCGGGCGCTCATCCAGTTGGAATCGCGTGGCGTCACGCGCGCGTCGATGGCCGACTTCCAGCTCGGCTTCGCTCCGGCGGGCCAGCACCGTGACAACCTGGTCCGGTTTTTGCGCAAGCATGGGGCGACCGATTCGGAGATGCTGGAGGCGGGATTGGCGATCCGACCAGAAGGTGGGGGAGAGCTGTGGGATCGCTTCCGGCAGCGGATCATCATCCCCATCAACGACGAGCGGGGTGAGCTGATCGCGTTCGGCGGCCGGGTGATCGACGACACCAACCAGCCGAAGTACCTCAATACCTCGCAGACCGCGCTCTACGACAAGGGGCGGACGCTCTTCAATCTGCACCGGGCGCGCAAATCGATCCACGAAATGAAGCACGCGGTGCTGATGGAGGGGTACTTCGACGCGATCACGGCCTGGCAGGCTGGTGTGACGAATGTCGTCACAACCTCAGGCACGGCGCTCAGCGACCACCAGGTCCGGTTGCTGAAGCGCGAGACCCAGGAGCTGCTGCTCGCCTTCGACCGGGATGATGCCGGCCTGAGCGCCACCCAGCGGGCGATCGAGCTGGCCTCGAAATCCGGAATGTATATAAAGGTTGTGCGCGTACCGCAGGGCAAGGATCCCGATGACTACCTGCGGTCCCATCCAGACGGATGGGCGGCGCTGCGCGAGCGCGCGCTGCCGGAGTGGGAGTACCTGCTCCGCCAGGTGCTCAGCGGGCTGGACCTGACCGAGGCGGAGGATCGTCGCCGGGGCGCCGACCTGGTGATCCCGGTCCTGGCCAAGATCCCGGAGGCCTCCGTCCTCGAGATCTACGCGCAGCAGGCCGCCGGATGGCTTCGGATCGAGTCAGCGGCCCTGGTTCGAGATGTCAATGCCGTCAAGTCGGGCAACCCGCCACCGCGGAGCCGTTACCCCCTCCCCGACCCTCCCCGCAAGGGGGAGGGAGCAACTCCGATATCCGCGAGGGGGAGGGAGTATGTCCAGAGCCGGGGGGAGGCCGATTCCGCCTCAAAGAGGGATGAGGGGTACTTGCTGGGGTTGTTGATCGCCCGGCCGGACCTGGTGCCGGACATCGCCGGGGAGCTGCAGGCGGTCAGCTTCTCCGCCCCCGCCTACGAGCGAGTTTTCACCAGGCTGCAACGCATGGTTGAAGACGAAGCAACGGTTCGACCAACAGATCGGCTGTCCGAATTCGCGCCGGACGAGCAGGGCCTGATTTCGGCGGTTGCCATGGCCAAGTACCCCGAGCTCGACAGCGGCTCCGAGGCCGCGCTGAGGCAGAGCCTGGAACAATGCCTCCAAACTCTTAAAATAAACGCCGCCCAACGACGGTTGAAAGCCTTAGTGGCTGAGATGCGTGCGGCGCGCGCGTCTGGGGACGAATCTCGGCTCGTCACTCTAATGCAGGAGAATGACCGTTTGGCCCGTGAGTTGGATGCGTTGAAAGATATGAGACATGGCCCGAGCTAGCGTCAAAGACGCGCCCGCGCCGAAGAGGGTTCCCCCGCCGAGCGGCGGCAAGCTAAAGCGCACCGAAGACCCGATGGTGCTGGCCGCCGAAGCCCTGATCGTCAAAGGCAAGGAACAGGGATTCCTCAGCCCCGACGACGTCCTCGCCGGCTTCCCCGAGCTGGAGCTGGATCCCGAGCAGCTGTTCCGCATCTTCAACGTGTTCCGGGACATGGGGATCGAGGTCTCGGATGGGGAGAAGGACTTCGAGGAAGTCGTCGAGATCGACGACGACCTGATCTCGACGATCGAGGCGATGGACTCGGTCTCGCTCGACGACCCGGTCCGGATGTACCTCAAGGAGATCGGCCGGGTGTCACTGCTGAAGGCGGAGCAGGAAGTCACGCTCGCCAAGGCGATCGAGGCGGGCGACGAGGATGCCAAGCACAAACTGACCGAGGCCAACCTCCGGCTGGTGGTCTCGATCGCGAAGAAGTACATCGGACGAGGCATGTCATTCCTCGACCTGATCCAGGAAGGCAACATGGGCCTGATCCGGGCGGTCGAGAAGTTCGATTATCAAAAAGGGTTCAAGTTCTCGACCTACGCCACCTGGTGGATCCGGCAGGCGATCACCCGGGCGATCGCCGACCAGGCGCGCACGATCCGGATTCCGGTGCACATGGTCGAGACGATCAACAAGCTGGTCCGAGTTTCGCGCCGGCTGCTGCAGGAGCTGGGCCGCGAGCCCACCGACCAGGAGATCGGCGACGAGATGGGGATCAGCGCCGAGAAGGTGCGGGAGATCGTCAAGGTCTCCCAGGACCCGGTTTCGCTCGAGACTCCGATTGGCGAAGAGGAAGACTCGCATCTCGGCGACTTCGTCGAGGACAAGGAAGCGACCTCGCCGTCCGACGCCGCCTCGCTGACGATGCTGCGAACGGAAGTGGAGGACATCCTCGATACGCTCACACCGCGCGAGCGGCGCGTGCTGCAGCTGCGCTTCGGCTTGATCGACGGCCACCAGCGGACGCTGGAAGAAGTGGGCAAGAGGTTCGGCGTCACCCGCGAGCGCATTCGCCAGATCGAGGCCAAGGCACTGCGCAAGCTGCGCCATCCGAGCCGAAGCAAGAAGCTAAAAGACTACCTCGAGTAAAAAAGAACTGGGGGGACGCGTGGGCGTGAAGCCGCAGCGCGGCGTCGACCCGATGGTGCTGGCCGCCGAGGCCTTGATCATCAAGGGCAAGGACCAGGGGCGCCTGAGTCCAGACGATATCCTCGCCGGCTTATCGGGTATCCAGCTGGATCCCGATGATCTGATTCAGGTCTCCGAGATCTTCCAGCAAATGGGGATCCCAATCGCTGATGGCGAGAAGGACCTGCCAGGCGCCGAACTGGATGACGACTTGATTGACGAGGCGGAGATGGACTCTGCGGCGATCGACGATCCGATCCGCATGTACCTGAAAGAGATCGGCCGGTTCGCCCTGCTGAAGACCGAGCAGGAAGTTAGCCTGGCCAAGGCGATCGAGGCTCGCGACATCTATGCCAAAGATCGGCTGGCGGAAGCCAATCTCCGCCTGGTGGTCTCCATCGCCAAGAAGTACGCGGGGCGCGGCATGTCGCTGCTCGATTTGATTCAGGAAGGCAACCTGGGCCTGATGCGTGCGGTCGAAAAGTTCGACTACAAGCGCGGCTTCAAGTTCTCGACCTACGCGACCTGGTGGATCCGACAGGCGATCACTCGGGCGATCGCCGATCAGGCGCGCACCATCCGCGTTCCGGTCCACATGTTCGAGCTGATCAACAAGCTCGGTCGCGTCAGGCGCCAGCTGCAACAGGATCTCGGCCGGGAACCCACCGATGAGGAAATCGGCAGGGCGTTGGAGATCAGTGCTGAGCGGGTCAGGGAAATCGAGCAGATCTCGCAGAACCCCGTCTCCCTCGAGACGCCGATCGGTGAAGAAGACGACTCGAACCTGGGCGACTTTGTTCATGACGGGGAGGCGATTTCGCCAGCTGAGGCTGCCGCCCTGACGATGCTGCGAGCCGAGGTGGAACTCATTCTCGACACGCTCTCGGCGCGCGAGCGGCGGGTATTGCAGCTCCGATTCGGACTGTCGGAGGGGCACGAGCGGACGCTGGAAGAAGTGGGGAAGAGGTTCGGCGTCACCCGCGAGCGGATTCGTCAGATCGAGGCCAAGGCACTGCGCAAGCTGCGCCATCCGAGCCGCAGCAAGAAGCTGAAAGACTACCTGGAGTAGGGACGATTTTGACTCCCCGGCTTGCGGGGGACGGTCTAAGTTCCCCCTCGCCAAACGTGCTGTATACTGCGCTGTATATGGCATCTCAACGAACCCAGGTTTACCTCACCGCAGAGCAGCGTCGGCGACTCGATGAGCGGCGCCGGCGAGAGCACCGTAGCCTCGCTGAACTCGTCCGCGAGGCGCTAGACGCTTATCTCACTGAGCAAACTTTTAATCGCGATGGTGCTCTCGATTCCACGTTCGGCGCCCTTCCCCATCTCGAGGTGCCCGATCGGGACGAGTGGGACCGTGGCTGACCTACTGGTTGATACGGACGTTTTCGTTGACCATCTACGGGGCGCTCATCGGTTCAAGCCCCGCAACGACCAGGTCTTCTACTCGGTAGTAACGCGTTGCGAACTGTTTTCGGGTCGCGGCACAGAGGAGGATGCCATTCGGCGCCTGCTGGCGCCTTTCAACGAACTACCGGTCGATCGTTCAATTGCAGAGCGGGCCGGCCGCCTTCGTCGGGCCAGTCGAGTGAGAACCCCAGATGCTCTTATCGCTGCTACTGCTCTTGAGAACCAGCTCGTGCTGGTCACCAGAAATGAGCGCGATTTTCGGGGACTGCGGGGCCTCAAGGTGCGGCCACCAAGACAAGTCGGCTTAGCCTAGTGCGCGCTGACTTCCATCAGGACGACTGAATTCTCGCCTGGCTTGCTCTCGGACCGGCCGTTGTCGGCCCAGAATTGCGCCTACACGACTTCGGATGGTTGTATTAGATCGCCTCAGTCCGGCTGATGCCAATCGCGTCGGCCTGCGCCTCCGAAATGTGCGGCGCGTTGGTCCGGCTGGTCTACAGAGTGGCAAGACCGATTCCCCCGCGATCACTGCGAACACAATGAGTCGCACGGTTTGCGCGTAGCGTAACGGGCGAACGGCTCGAGATTTGCCCGAGTAACATGTCGGGCAAGGAGGCGGCGGAAGCCGGCGTGTTGCAATGGGAAGGAAGCACACACGCTTGCCTGATTATTCGATTGGCGCCACCGTTCTGGTGGTTGCTATCACCCTGCCCTTTTTTGTCTTCACGCGCGCCGAACATTTGCAGCGGGTTGGCGCGAAGGCGACGCCCACGCCCCACGTGGCGGCTGAGGCCGTGATCACGACGCCAGACCCGACCGTGGGAGCACCGTCGCCGACAACGCAAGCCTCGCCGACTGTCTCACCAAAGCCTGTTCCCACAACGGGGGCGAAGAAGCCCGCGGTGCATCCCACCAATCCGCCGGCCAGTCCCACCAATGCACCGACACCAACACCGACACCGACCCCGACGCCAACCAGCACCCCGTCCCCGACGCCGACCCCAGGGCCCGACGCGCCGCCGGTTGCGCAGTTGGCGGTGACACCCAGCTCGGGAGCGGCACCCTTGACCGTGACCGCCGATGCAAGCGGGTCGACTGACACCGACCAGACGCCAATCACAGAGGTCGTCTTCGATTTTGGCGACGGCACCCCCAAGGTCACACTGCAGTCCGGTATGACCGCGACCCACCGGTATTCGACCGCGGGTTCCTACACGGTGACGTTATTAGTCATCGATACGGCTCGCCTGTCGTCGACGGTCTCGACGACAGTGACTGTTAGCTGACTGGTTGTTAGCTGGAGGAGCTGCCTGGCGATCAGAGTTACGGGTCTTCGAAGCGTTGAGTTATTTCGCCGCGGCCCAGAGCAGCGCCCAGGTGGCTGATCCGCCCTTGACCTGACCCGCGACGGCGCCGGTTGCTGGGTTGATCTGCCAGATCCCGCTCGCCCCACCAGCCGCGTAGAGCCAGTGGCCGTCGGCGCTGAGGCGAATGCTCTCGATGACGTCGCCAGTCAGGATCCGGCTTCGGACCTTGAGCGTCCCAACGTCGATCACGACGATACCGGTGTCGCCGAGCGCGAACAGCGTGCGGCCGTCTGGTGAAAGCGCTGATCCGCCGATGAGCGCGCCCTTGGCGTCGGCGTTCGTCACGAGACCGCCAATGAGCCCGGAGCTGGCGTTCATCGCCACGGGCACCGTCCGCCGAAGGCTGGGCAGATTGTCGGGCGCGATTTCCGCGATGAAGCCACTGGAACCATTGACGGCATAGACGAGCGAGCCGTCCCGGTTACTGACCAGCGACCAGTGGAATTGCTCCTCGATGTCCGAGGCGCTCTTTGCCGGAAGGTCGAGGCACCATGCGACGGGCTGCCCGAGCGGCAGTGCATGGATGAATGGCCCGTTGTCGCGAGCGTAGACGGTGAACACGTACTTCCCGGTCGGATCGGCAACGCTGTCGCCTCGGATGCCGTTCATCGGCTCGCGCGGCTCGCGCTTGTCCGCGACCGGCTGTACGGCGAGCGACTGGGTGCCCAGGTCGTAGAGGCGAACCTGGTAGTGGTTGGGATCGCCCATCTTCTGGATCAGGTACATGCTCTGGCCGTCGTTGCTGATCGCGTCAAAGCTGAAATCGCCCTGCAGTTGCACGGTGGTGAAGGCTTGGGACAACGAGCTCGAGCCGACGAGGAAGCGGCTGACGCTACCAGACTGACGCGTCAGGACGAGCCACTGGCCATTCGGCGACAGCCCGGCGCTCGGACCGGTAAACCCGAGGGACGGCAGCTGAAAGCCGGCCGCGATTGATATCTGGCCAAGGGTGCGGCCGGATGCGGGATCGAGGGCGCTGAGCCGCTCTGAACCGGTCATCTGGGTGACGACGTAATAGCGAGACCAGTCGGGAGCCGGTGTCCCGAGCGGCAGCTGGCGTTCGACGGTCCCGGTTCCCGAGTCGAGGACGGTGACCTGGTCGGTGCCGTTATATCCCTGTTCCAGGAATAGCCGGTAGCCGGCGGCGGCCGGCGGGGCCGACGCATACCGGCCACAGGCGGTCAACCCGGCGAGGGCGATGATCAGCAGGCCAAGTAGGCGACGGTTCATGGAAACACCTCCGAACCTCATACCGCCCCAGCCGGGGATCGGTTCCCTCGGCGATCAGCTTCAACTAGCTTTGGACTTGCCACCCGCGAGTCGGGTCTTGAAGTAGGAGATCGTCTTTTTTAGGCCCGAGTCGAGGGAGGTCGTCGCCTCCCAGTCGAGGATCGTTCGCGCCCGCATCAGGTCAGGACGGCGTTGGCGGGGATCGTCTTCAGGGATTGGCAGGAAGACGATCTCACTCGAGCTGCCGCAGAGATCGCGAATTCGCTTGGCCAGCTCGAGCATGGTGATCTCGTCGGTGGTTCCGAGGTTGATTGGGTCGCTGTAGTCGGCGTTGAGCAGCCGGACGACGCCCTCGATCAGGTCGTCGACGTAGCAGAGACTGCGGGTCTGGGAACCGTCGCCGTACACGGTCATCGGCTGATTGCCCAGCGCCTGGAGCAGGAAATTGGGGACGGCGCGCCCGTCATTGAGCCTCATCCGCGGACCGAACGTATTGAATATCCGAGCGATCCGGGTCTTCATGCCGTGCGTCCGGTGATACGCCATGGTGAAGGCTTCGGCGGCGCGTTTCGCCTCGTCGTAGACGGCCCGCGGCCCGATCGGGTTGACGTTCCCCCAGTAGGTTTCGGGCTGCGGGTGGACGGTGGGATCCCCGTACACCTCGGAGGTCGAGGCCAGCAGGAAGATCGCGCCCTTGGCGCGTGCCAGGCCCAGCATGTTGTGGGTGCCCAGGGTGCCGACTTTGAGCGTGGCGATCGGGAGGTCGGCGTAATCGATGGGGGAGGCGGGTGAGGCGAAATGCAGCACGGCGTGGACCGGACCATCGAGGTAGAGAGGCTCGCTGACGTTGTGCTGAAGCGATTCGAACGCTTTGTTGTGCTCGAGCGCGCGGACGTTTTGCGCGGCGCCGGTTACGAGGTTATCGACGCAGATGACCCGCCAGCCGTCCGCGACGAGGCGCTCGCAAAGATGCGACCCGAGGAAACCGGCCCCACCCGTGACGACCGCGCGCTTAACTTCGGCCGACGCCACGGTAGACGAAGCCGCGTTCGCGCATCGTCCTGGGGTCGAAGATGTTGCGGCCGTCGACGATCACCGGACGGCGCATCAGCTGCTTGAGGCGGTCGAAATCGAGCTGTTTGAACTCGTCCCACTCGGTCACCACCAGCAGGGCATCGGCGCCGGTCGCGAGGCTGTAGGGATCGCGGCAGTACTGGATCGAGTTCATCTGAGCCTGCATGACCGGCATGGCTTTGGGGTCGTAGGCACGCACCTCGGCGCCCTTTTGGAGGAGATTCTCGATGACGTCGATGGAGGGGGCCTCCCGGACATCATCGGTGTTGGGCTTGAAGCTCAGACCGAGCAGGCCGATCACCTGGCCACGCAGCGCGCCCAGCACCTCGCGCAGCTTCTCGACCACCAGCGTTCGCTGGTCGAGGTTGATCTCCATCACGGCGTCGAGCAACTCGGGGTGATAGCCCATCGTCTCGGCCATCCGGGCCAGCGCCTTGACGTCCTTGGGAAAACATGAGCCGCCGTATCCGATGCCGGCGTCGAGGAAGAGGGGACCGATGCGGCGATCCATGCCCATCCCTTCGGACACCACCTTGACGTCCGCGTCGACCCGCTCGCAGATGCGGGCGATCTCATTGATGAAGGAGATGCGCGTGGCCAGGAACGCGTTGGAGGCGTACTTGATCATCTCGGCGGTGTGCAGGTCGGTGATCAGCACCCTGGTGTCCAGCGTGCCATACAATCCGGCCACCGCTCGGGCGGCCGATTCGTGGTGCGATCCGAAGACCAGGCGGTCCGGGTGCATGAAGTCGTAGATCGCGCTCCCTTCCCTGAGAAACTCGGGATTGGAGACCACGTAAAACGGAATCTCTTCGCCCAGATTCTCGCCCACGATCCGGGCCACGATGTTGCCGGTCCCGATCGGGACCGTGCTCTTGTTCACGATCGTCACGGTCTTCTTGATCGCGTGGGCGATGCCTTTGGCCGCCTGCTTGACGTAGACGAGATCGGCCTCTCCGCGGCGGCCGGGCGGGGTGCCGACCGCAATGAAGACGAAGTCGGCATCGGGGATGGCCTGGCTGTAATCACTGGTGAACACCAGGCGGCCGGTGGCGAGCGTCCGCGTCATCAGCTCGGCGAGGCCCGGCTCGTAGATGGTCGGCTCGCCCCGCTTCAAGGTGGCGACCTTGGCCTCGTCGATATCAACGCCGACGACCTGGTGGCCGAGATCCGCCAGGCACACCGCCGTGGTCAAGCCGACATAGCCCGTGCCGATGACTGCGACCGAGCTCATTTCCCGGAAAGTGTAACGAAGGGTGGGCGCAAAAGCCTCAAAATGCTCTGATGGCGCTCAAGCTGCGACGCCTGCTGGTAACGGGCGGCGCCGGCTTCATCGGGTCGGCGTTCGTTCGCGACCGGCTGCGGGCGGATCCCGAGATCGAGATCACCGTTCTGGACAAGCTGACCTATGCCGGCAGCGAGGAGAACCTGGCCGAGGCACGCGAGGATGGACGACTCCGCTTCGTCAACGGCGATATCGGCGATGCCGGCATCGTCGACGAGCTCAGCCGTGACGTTGATGCCATCGTCAACTTTGCGGCCGAATCGCACGTCGACCGCTCGCTGCTAAGCGCCGGAGCGTTCGTCCAGACCGATGTCTACGGGACCTACGTACTCCTCGAGGCGGCCCGAAAGCATCGGCACCAGCGATTCGTCCAGGTCAGCACCGATGAGGTCTACGGCCATATCAAAGAGGGTCGCAGCCGCGAAACCGATCCGCTGCTTCCGCGAAGCCCCTACGCGGCCACCAAAGCCGGTGCCGAGATGCTGGTGGCGGCGTACCACGCCAGCTTCGGGGTGCCGACCCTGGTGACGCGCGGCTCCAACACCTACGGCCCCTACCAGTTCCCGGAAAAGATCATCCCCCTCTTCATCACGAATGCGCTGCAGGATCTCCCCCTGCCGATTTATGGCAATGGATCGGCGGTACGGGACTACCTGTACGTCGATGATCACGTCAGTGCCATCGCCCGGATCCTGTGGAAGGGTGAGCCGGGCAGCGCTTACAACATCGCGACCGGTGCGGAGATCTCGGGCGTCGAGGTGGCGGACACCGTCCTCAAGCTCTCTGGCAAGCCGAGCTCGCTCAAGCGCTTTGTCAAGGACCGGCCCGGGCACGATTACCGCTACGCGCTGGACACCCGCCGGCTGCGCCCTCTTGGGTGGGAGCCCATCGTGCGATTCGCCGACGGACTGCGGATGACGGTCGAGTGGTACACGCGGCACGACGCCTGGTGGCGCTCGCGCAAGACGGAAGACTTCTGGCGCTACTACCAGGACAACTACCGTGGGCTGCCGGCGAACGCCACCCCCTAGCTAGTCGTCGCGAACGGCGATCTCAGGCCGCCCGGTGGAGATCGCCGGCGCGGGAAGCATTCAGGAGCTGCTTATAATCGGCGGTCAGCTGGGCGATCTGGAAACGCATGTCGTAGAGGCGCGCGGTTTCCAGCGCCGAGGCGCGCATTCGGGCGGTGAGCTCGGGTGATTGGCGCAGGCGCTCGATCGCCGCGGCGATGGCGGCCTCGTCACCGGGTTCGACGAGCAAGCCGTTGACCCCGTCGCGAATCATCTCCGGGATTCCGCCGACTCGGCTGGCGATCACCACCGCTCCGGACGCAAAGGCCTCCTGGATGCGGACCGGAAACGGCTCCGGCCAATCGGAGCGGAAGACGTACGGATCCTTCGCGGCTGGTTGCATCGGCCCTGATCCGGTCCCGTAGGGAAGAACCTGCCGAATGGCCTGCCGGAAGAGGCCGCGGCTCAGGTGCTCGTCGAGGGCGTAATGCGAGGGACTGATGACGAGTCCCACGCGACCGGTCAGCCATCGGTTCATGGCCTTCGCTCCGGCGACGAGTCGATAGTCGTGCAGGGACATGGCCACCGGCATCACGTCGCCGATTGCCCAGAGCACGGCGACCAGCGAGACACCCGACAGGTTGTTGAGGTGAACCAGGTCAGGTGGCTCGGACGCGATCACGCGGCGAATCCTGGTGATCGTTTCAGGGACGTGGAGGACGCCGGGCTGCAGCGTGATCACCGCCACCCGATGCTCCTGGGCGAGCGCGGGGGCGAGCTGCGGGACGTACAGGGCGGCGCCATCCGCCTTCGACCGTGGTTGGCGATTGTCGACCAGCAGAATTTTCATGCGGCCCGATCGAGCGCTGCCCCGATCAGTGATTCGAGGCCGCGCTCCATCCCATTGACGTAGGCGTCCCAGGTGTATCCGGCGGCCCGCTGCCGGGCGACCCGGCTCATCCGCTCCTGGGCGGCCTCGTCCACGAGATAGCCTCGGATCTCATCAGCCATCGCCTGCGGATGCAAGTTGCAGACCAGCCCGTTCTCGCCGTGGCGCACCAGCTCGACGGCCGCATTGTCCGGGTGCTGCACGACCAGGGACGGCACCCCGCAGGCTGCCGCCTCCAACACCGCCACGCCGAACCCCTCGCGCGTCGAGGGAAAGACCAGCAGGCGGGCGGCGCGCAGTCGGGCCAGCACGGCGTCGCGCGCCTCGGGCGATTCGAACTTGACCCGATCGGTGACGCCCAGCTTCTGGGCGAGGGCCTCCAGGCGGGCTTTCTCGGGACCGCTGCCGATCACCAGCCCGGTGACGCCGGGCAGGAGCGCGACCGCGTGGAGGAACACGTCGACGTGTTTATGGGGCAATAGCCGGCCGATGACGATGCAGTCGATCATCTTGCGAGAAGGGCCCCCACCCTGCCCTCCCCCGCGAGCGGGGGAGGGAGAATCGAGTTCGGGATTTACACCGGGGGAGAGGACGATCACCCGGCGGCCGTCGACGCCCAGCCACAGCGTGAGGCGTCGTGCGGTCAGCGCCGAGTCGGCAAAGATCAGGTCCGCCGACCGGGCGGCGAACTTCTGCAGCCCGAACCCGACCGGTCCGAGCCAGCCCATGTACTCGCGCCAGTAGTCGCGATTCCAGACCTCGTACCAGGTCGCGGTCATGGGACGATGCCGGAGCCGGCAGACGAGCCAGGCCGCGAAGAACGGGGTGAACGGGAACTGGTCGACGTCGAGCACGTCGAACGGCGGACTCCAGAGCAGCCGCAAGCTGCCGAGGCCGACGACGATCGCCTCCCAGATCGATCGGCTACCTTTCGCGGTGTAGAGGCGCACCCGCGGTGCGATGGCATCGAGCACGACGCCGTCGCGCACGATTTCGCCATGACGCTCGCGCCACCAGCGCAGGGTATGGACGCGCACGGCATGCCCGCGCTGCGCCAGCCGGATGGCGCGCTCGTACTGCAAGGTCTCCTTGCCACCGTGGTGGAAGGGATAGATGGCATCGCTGAGTATCGCGATTCTCATTTCGCGACGTCGACATCGATCGAACCGGTCCGCCAGCGCCCCGAAAGCACTTCCATCTCGGCGAAGCGGCGGTTGATCGCGCTGACGATGAAGCCGGTGACCAGGAAGACCGCGGCCAACAGGATGAGCACCGACGAGAGGATGGCCAGTGGCAGGCGAGGGACCAGCCCGGTCCGCAGATAATCGACGATCACGACCGACCCGCCCAGCAGACCCGCGGTGAGGATGATGCCGGCGAGCACGGTGAAGAACGTCATCGGCCGGTAGTCACGGAGCAGCGCCATGATCGTCATCACGATCCGGTAGCCGTCCTTGAAGGAGTTCAGCTTTGAGCGGCTGCCGGCCGGACGCGCCTGGTACGAGATGGGAACCTCGAGGATGCGAAAGCCGCGCTCCAGGCATTCGAGCGTCAGCTCGGTCTCGACCTCGAAGCCGGGGGCGAGCAGCGGCAGGTTGCGCACCATCTCCCCGGAGAGCACGCGATACCCGGAGAGGATGTCTTTGAGGTTGGCGCGGAACCAGAAGTTGAGGAAGTTGACGATGAACCGATTTCCGAATCGATGCAGGGGGCGCATCGCGTCCGATCGCGACGCGAGCGGACGCGCGCCGACCACCATCTCGGCCTCGCCTCGGGCGACCGGCTCGATCAGCCGGAGGACATCCCCACTGGCGTAGGTTCCGTCTCCGTCGACGACCACGTAGCAGTCCGCCCGTACCCGGTCGAGGGCGGCCCGCAGCGCGTAGCCCTTGCCCCGGCGCGGCACGCTGAGCACCGTGGCCCCGGCAGCAGCCGCCTGCTCGGCGGACCCGTCCGTCGACCCGTTGTCCAGAACCACGACGGTCGCCTGGGGCAGCTCCTGACGGAAGTCCGCCACCAGCTGCCCGATGGTGGGCGCCTCGTTCAGGCAGGGGATCAGCACGCAGGTGCCCGCGCGGAGCGACCAGGCGCGGGCGGAGCCGGCGCCGGCAGGTCCGAGCGGCACAATCGGTCCAGTTCGATCGGGGGGCGAGGGCTGCCGGAGCGCCATCAGGGGAGTAACGACCCGCCCGGATCGCTCTTGCCCGCGAATTCCGCGTTACGCCGCCCGGCCGAGCGGGATCCCGGCCGCGGTCGGGGCTTCCGCCTCGCGCACCACCCCCTGGGGTTGAAGCAGAAACCAGAGATAGAAATGGCGGGCGTTTGGCCGGGCCGCCCGCGGATGCCGGTTCGCGAACTCGAGGGCGGCTTGCGTCGTTCTGAAGCGCCGCGGCCGGCGAAGGGCGGCCGCGAAAGCGCCGGCCGGATCCGCCCGAAGGTAGCCGGCGATGCGGGGAAGCAGCCATCTCAGCCGGTCTCGCCGGCGCCATCCATTCGCCCGCAGCAGCGCGGCGCTGGTCGCGGCCAGTCCGGGGTCGACAAGCTGGCGCGAATCAAAGTCCATCATCCCGAGGTACTGAAACCGGTCGATCTCGGGAAACTGGCCGGCGCCCGCGGCCGCCCTGGCGACCTCGTACTCGTGAAAGATGCCATTGGTCGCGTTGTGGAACGCGGGTACGGGTGCCGCGCCGTTGAGCACGGCGGTGCCGATGTTCGCCATGAAATCGGCGCGATCCTTGGAGGCTATCCCGCGCGAATAGGTCGCGCCGTTGCTGCGGTCGAGCGCGTAGTGGATCAGCGCCGGCGCGTCGTAATAGAGGATGCGATCGCACACGGTCAGCACGCGATAGGCAAAGGCATAATCCGGAGACAGCGAGGCGAAGACGCTGCCGAAGCGCTGCCGGACCTCGGCGAGGACGTCCACCGGCACAATCGCGTTCAGCATCCGCGGCAGGCAGGGCGGGATGATCGCCTGCGCGGTCAGACGCAGCAGCTGGGCGCTCGGGACCTCCAAGAGTTTGCCGGTCCAGTCGCGCTGTTCGAGGACCACCGGCTGCCGGCTGTCGTCGATCCGGTCGTGGTTGTAACTGATCACGCTCGCGGGATGCCGTCCCGCCAACCGGGCGATCTCGGCGAGGGCGCCGTCTCTGAAGACCATCCGGTCGGTGAGGTAGAGGACGTGGGTGAGGCCGCCCATGGCCAGGCCGCGCTGGAGCGCCCACTCCCAGTGGGCGGTCATCGGCAGCGGTTCGTCGGGACGCGCGTAGCTCACGACCGCCGGGTCGAGCCCTGCGCAGTACTGGCGCAGGTCCTCAGATTCAGCGAGCTCCGTCGAGTTGTCGGACGCGAGGATCTGGAGGGCGACACCCTGCTGGAGAACGGAGCTGATGGCCGCCCGCGCCAGGCCGGCGCGATTGCGGGTTGGGACGACCACCAGGATGCGGTTCATGACCGGCCTGAGTACAACGGCCGGGGAGGGAAAGTCCGTTCTCTGCAGTTATTCCGGCGGTGAGCCGAGTGCTGGCCGGTCGGCGCGACGTGCTGTTCTTGAGTGGCCTGGCCGTCCTGGCCGTGGCCGGACAGTTGGTGCTGAACCAGGCTGCCGTCACCCTGGGGCGGATGGCCGGCTTTTCGTGGACGGTTCTGACCACCGGCTTCGACTTCGTCGGGATCTGGTATGCCGATACCGCCTTCGTCCATGGCAAGGCATTTGCCTGGTATGGGACGGGGATCAGCAACGCGTGGCCACCGCCACATGAAGTCCTCTTCGCGCCCCTGGGATGGCTCTCTTACGACGGCGCCCATTTCGTCACGACGATCCTGACCGCGGCGCTGATGGTATTCACGGTCGTGCTCTGGTCGCGGGAACCGTTGCCCGGGTCGGCCGCTTCAACCAGAGGGTCGCTTGCCGGGACCATCCTGCTCTCGGCCCCGGTATTCGCCGTCATCTGGATCGACCAGCTCCAGGCGGCGCTCGGTCTCGCGGCGTTGAGCCTCGCCATCTGGGCGCAGCGCCGAGAGAAATGGTGGCTGGTGGGGATCGCGGCCTCGATTGGGATGATTCGGGTGCTCAACGCGATCCCGGTGCTCGCCATCCTGCTGTTGAGTGGATGGCGCAAGCCGCGCCAGCTCGGCATTGCGGCCGGCGCGGGTGCCGCGTTCATGGCCCCGCTGCTCTTGGTCAGCTACCTGTGGGACCACACCTTCATCACCGACTACCTGGCGGGGATCTCCGCGTATCCCTTCAATGGCACCCCCAAACTGGTGACGCATTCCCTCGGTCCCTGGGGGATCTCGATTCTGATGGTGGTCGGCTGCGCGGCCGCGCTCTGGCTGGTGCGTAGGGATCTGGGGCGGCCGCTGGACGCCGGACGCGCCGGGCTGGCCATGGGCCTGACGGTACCGCTGGCCCCATTGGGCGGCCTGTATCCCGCGATCTTCGCGCTGCCGGCGCTGATCCGGCTCTCGCAGCGGCCGGGGTTCTGGGCGATCTCGTGGATCGCGGCGGTCGGGCCCTGGGTCCTGATCCTGGTGGCCTCGCCCTGGTTGCTCGGGCCGGATCCCGGTCTGGTCCTCAACTTCGTCAGCTTCATCGACTACGGGCTGGTGCTGCTCGCCTATCCGCTGCTGCGCATCCCACGTGAGGCCGAGTTGACAGCGGCGGGGAGGGGAGAGAAGGCGGCGTAAGCGCGGGCCCCCACCCTGACCCTCCCCCGCAAGCGGGGGAGGGGAATTGGCGTTACTCGTTCGTCATATGGCAGCTCAGCTCACCCCTGCCTTCTGGCAGGATCGACCGACCCTGGTCACCGGCGCGACCGGCCTGGTCGGGGGGTGGGTCGTCCGGAAGCTGATCGAGCTGCGCGCCGACGTCGTCTGCCTCGTCCGCGACTGGGTGCCGCAGAGCGAGCTGGTCCGCTCCGGGATGCTGGAGCGGACCAAGGTGGTCCGCGGCGACGTCCAGGACCAGGCCGTGCTCGAGCGCGTGCTGGGCGAGTACGAAGTCGACACCGTGATTCACCTGGCGGCGCAGGCGATCGTCGGCATTGCGAACCGCAACCCGATCTCCACCTTCGAGTCGAACATCGCCGGCAGCTGGCGGCTGCTGGAAGCCTGCCGGCGGAGCCCCCTGGTGCGGCAGGTGGTGATGGCCTCATCAGACAAGGCCTACGGTGAGCAGCCGGTGCTGCCCTACCGCGAGGACGTCGAGCTGCAGGGCCGCCATCCCTACGACGTCAGCAAAGCCTGCGCCGACCTGATCGCCCAGAGCTACGCGGCGACGTATCAGGTGCCGGTGGCGGTCACGCGCTGCGGCAACTTCTATGGCGGCGGGGACTTGAACTGGAATCGGATCGTTCCCGGGACGATCCGGTCGGTGCTGCGCGGGCAGCGCCCGGTGATCCGCTCCGACGGCAGCTTCGTTCGCGATTACTTCTACGTCGAAGACGGCGCCGCCGCCTACCTGCTGCTCGCGGAGCGGCTCCACGCCGACCCGGAGCTTCGCGGCCAGGCCTTCAACTTCTCCAACCAAACGCCGGTGACCGTCATCGAGCTGGTCAACCGGATCCTCCATCTGATGGGCAGCCCGCTGCACCCCGACGTCCGCGCCGAGGCGAAGCACGAGATCATCGAGCAGTTTCTCGACGCTGACAAGGCGAAGCGGATGCTGGGATGGGCGCCGATGTTCAGCCTCGATGACGGGCTGCGCCGCACCATCGCCTGGTACCGGGAGAGCCTGGCGGAGGAGATTGCCGCATGATCGCCACCACCTGCCGATCGTGCGAGTCCGACCAGCTGGAGGTCGTGCTCTCGCTGGGGTCCACGCCACTGGCGAACGCGCTGCTCTCCGAGGAGCAGCTGATGCTACCGGAGCCGCGCTATCCGCTCGATCTCGCCTTCTGTCGCGCGTGCACGCTCGTCCAGATCACCGAAACCGTGCCGCCGGCGGAGCTCTTCGGCGAGTACCTCTACTTCTCCTCCTACTCGGACACGATGCTTGAGCACGCGGAGACACTGGTCAAGCGGCTGATCCCCGAGCGCCGGCTGGGCCCCCGCAGCCTCGTGATCGAGATCGCCAGCAACGATGGGTACCTGCTCCAGTTCTACCGGCGCCACGGCATCCCGGTGCTCGGCATCGAGCCGGCGCGCAACGTGGCGCGGGCGGCGGAGGAACGCGGTGTTCCGACGCTCCGCGAGTTCTTCGGCCCGGAGCTGGGCCGCAGTCTGCGTGACCGAGGGCAGCAGGCCGACGTCCTCCATGCGCACAACGTGCTGGCGCACGTGGCGGACTTGAACGGCGTGGTCAGCGGGATGGCCGACGTCCTGAACGAGTGGGGGGTGGCCATCATCGAGGTTCCCTACGTCAGGGACCTGATCGACCGCTGCGAGTTCGACACCATCTACCACGAGCACCTGTGCTACTTCTCCCTGACCGCCATCGACGAGCTCTTTCGGCGGCACGGTCTGCAGATACAGGACGTGACCCGCATCCCGATCCACGGCGGCTCGCTGCGGCTGACCGTGACCAAAGGCAGGGACAAGGCGTCGCCCAATGTCGCCCGCCTGCTGGCCGAGGAGGCCGCCTGCGGCATCAGGGATATCGACACCTACCGGCGGTTCGGCGCGCGCGTCGAGGCGTTGCGAACCTCGTTGACCTCGATGCTCCGCACCTTCAAGCGGCGGGGCGAGCGGATCGCCGCCTACGGCGCCGCCGCCAAGGGGAGCACGCTGTTGAACTATTTCGGGATTGGCAAGGAGACGGTCGACTTCGTCGTCGACCGCAGCCCGCACAAGCAGGGACGCTTCATGCCCGGGGTGCATCTTCCGATCTACCCAACCGAGCGGTTACTCGAGGCCATGCCGGACTACGTCCTGCTCCTGACCTGGAACTTCGCCGACGAGATCCTCGAGCAGCAAAAGGTCTACCGCCAGCTCGGTGGCCACTTCATCATCCCGGTGCCCGAGGTGAAGGTCGCCTGATGATCGAGGGGGTGCAGGTGATCCCGCTGCGCCGGATTCCCGACGAGCGCGGCACCGTGATGCACATGCTGCGCAGCACCGACCCGCACTTCACGCAGTTCGGCGAGATCTACTTTTCCACCGTCTACGCGGGCGTGGTCAAGGGCTGGCACCGACACCGCGAGATGACTCTCAACTACGCCTGCGTCTCCGGCAGGATCAAGCTGGTGCTCTACGACGATCGTCCCTCGTCATCGACGAAGGGCGAGCTGGTCGAGGTGTTCCTCGGGCCGGATAACTATTCGCTGGTAATCATTCCGCCCTGCGTCTGGAACGGCTTCAAGGGGATGAGTGACCCGCAGGCGATCGTCGCCAACTGCGCCACGCATCCGCACGACCCCGCCCGCTCCGAGCGACTCGATCCCTTCGATACCCGCATCCCCTACGACTGGGGAGTGCAGCACCAGTGAGTAAGGCGTGGGACGGCGAGAACGCCGGCATGATCGAGAAAATGGCGGCCGACCCCTCGATGGTGGAGCTGACCCGGGCCTGGTTCGAGCGCAGTTGCCGCTTTCAGTACACCTACCACTTTTCCTGGCTCGGCCGGCCGATCATCCAGCTGCCCCAGGACGTCCTGGCGACCCAGGAGATCATCTGGGACGTCAAGCCCGACCTGATCATCGAGACGGGCATCGCCCACGGGGGCTCGCTGATCCTCTGGTCGTCGTTGCTGGAGCTGCTCGGCGGGGACGGCCGGGTGATCGGAATCGACGTCGAGATCCGGCCGCACAACCGGACCGCGATCGAGGCGCATCCGCTGGTCAAACGAATCACGATGATCGAAGGGTCATCGGTCGATTCGGCGGTCGTCGATCGGGTGGGGGAGATGGCGCGCGGCCGGCGGACGGTGATGGTGATGCTCGATTCGAGCCACGCCCACGAGCACGTGCGCCGCGAGCTGGATCTCTACGCGCGGCTGGTCAGCGTGGGCAGCTACCTGATCGTCTTCGACACTTCGGTCGAGTATCTCCCCGAGGACCTGTTCGCCAACCGGCCGTGGAAGCGCGGCAACAGCCCGGCGACGGCGCTGCGCGACTTCATGGCATCGAACCATGAATTCGAGGTCGACCGGGTGATCGACCGCAAGCTGCTGCTGACGTCCGCGCCGGGGGGTTATCTCCGGCGGATCAAGCCGCCGGCCTGACGCCGGCATCGGCGTCGGCCTTGATCGCCGATCGCGGAACGAAGACCTCGTCGAGGCTGCGCAGGTAGTAGCCGGGGCGAATGCGAGGGCCCCCACCCTGCCCTCCCCCGCGAGCGGGGGAGGGAGATTGGAGGAAGGCGTCGACTTCGTTGAAGCCGGCCATGGCACGCAGGTAGACGGACGCGGAGAAGCGCGGGTTGATCTCGAAGGGGTAGAGCGTCCCGTTGCGCAGCCGCCCCTGGATGTTCATCGGCCCGGCGCTCTCGAGCACCGCCGCGATCCGCTCGGCCTGCGCCCGAACCTCGGGGAGGTCGTCGATCAATCCCTGGCTATAGCCGCTCGAGATCAGGCCGGCCTCGCTGCGCTGTTGGACCGAAAGCTTGGCGTGGAAGAGGCGCTGCAGCGCGATGGACCCGATCAGCGACCCATCCGGCCGCGACAGCACCCCGACGGTGAACTCACCTTCGTCGGCCGGCAGATACTCCTGCACCAGCGGGGTCCGGCCATTCTCGAGCAGCCAGGCGACGTGGCTGCGGGCGTCGGCGAGGCTGTCGGCAAGGTAGACGAAAGCGCTGCCGCCGCTGCCGGTCGCCGGCTTCACCACGCAAGGAGTCGGCACGTCCGTCCTCCGCGCGAAGGCCTCGACGTCCGTGACGGTGGCCGTCCACGGCACGCGAACGCCGAGCTGCGCCAGCCGGTCAAATAGTGCGGCCTTGTCGGAGCAAGTGGTGACCACGGCTGGCCGGTTCGCGGCGATCCGCACGCCGGCGCGCTGAAAGCGCTCGGCCGCGGCCGACAGTAGCCGCAGCGGCTCCTCTCCGCCGGGAATCACCCAGGTGATGGCGTTCCGCCGGCAGAGATCGAGGACGGCGTCGGGGTACCCGTCCACCGGGACGACGAAGGTCTCGATCGTCCCGCCCTGGTAATGGCCGAAGGCGTAGGGGGAGATGTCGCAGCCGAAAACCTCGTAGGTCCCGGCCAGCTGGAGGCACTTGAGGAGCTCGGTCCCCAGGGACGCGCCGCCGATTCCGGCCACCAGGACCCGCATCTCCGCAATCAGGTCAAACGCGTCACTCGGTGCAATCTTTCGCGTTCCAACTCGTTGCCCGAGCGGATGGAACGCATCCCGGTGGCCGGCCCGTGGATCACCGAAAAGGAGATCAGCTACGTCGCTGACGCCGTACGGACGGCCTGGTACGGCGAGGCTAACACCTACCAGCGCCGCTTCGAGGACGCCTTTGGGGATTACGTCCATCGGGACTATGCCATGGCGCTACCCTCGGCGACCTCGGCGATCCACCTGGCGCTGGCCGGGCTGGGCGTGGGCCCCGGTGACGAAGTCATCGTCCCGGACGCCACCTGGATCGCCACCTCAGCCCCGATCAGCTACGTGGGCGCCACCCCGGTCTTCGCCGACATCGAGGAACGTTCGTGGTGCCTGAGTTCGGCATCGCTTCGGGCGTGCATCACGCCGAAGACCCGGGCCGTGATCGTGGTCAACCTCTACGGCGGGATGCCCGACATGGACACGGTGCTGGCCATCACCGAGCAGCACGCGCTCCACGTCATCGAGGATGCCGCCGAGTCGATCGGCGCCGAGTACCGGCGGCGGCGGGCCGGCAGCTTTGGTGACGCCAGCGTCTTCAGCTTCCACGGGTCGAAGACGTTGACCACGGGCGAAGGCGGCATGCTGCTGACCGACGACGAGGCCCTATACCAGCGAGCGTTGATCCTCCGCGACCACGGCCGCGTTCCCGGGCCCAAGCAATTCTGGAACGAGGAGGTCGGCTTCAAGTACCGGATGTCGAGCCTGCAGGCCGCCCTTGGACTCGCGCAGCTCGAACGGGTGACCGAGCTGGTCGAGCGGAAGCGCACCATCTTCGGTTGGTACCGCGAGGAGTTCGACGGGGTCAAGGGCGTGACGCTCAACTACGCCGGACCGATGGTGTTGAACGCCTACTGGATGGTCACCGCGGTGATCGCGCCGGAGCTCGGGATCACCAAAGAGGCGATGATGGCGGCCCTCGACGCGCAGGGCATTACCACCCGGCCGTTCTTTTACCCGCTGAGCTCGCTGCCGGCGTATGCCGGGACGCCCGAGGCCGCGGCCGCCCGGGACCGCAACCGGGTCAGTTACAGCGTGGCGGCGCGTGGCATCAACCTTCCCAGCGCCTTGAACCTGACGCGGGAGCAGGTCGCCTACGTCTGCGATCGCTTCCGTCGCGTCCTCGCCCGCGACCTGGCCGCCTAGCCATGTCGACCCTGCGTCGCAACGTCCTCTACAACGTCGGGGGCCAGGGCCTGCTCATGGTCCTCGGGCTGGTCGCGGTCCGGCTCGTGTTTCGCCAGCTGGGTCCGGACGCCTTCGGCCTCATCCTGTTCGCGCAGAGCATGGGGCTGGTGCTCGCCAGTGTGCTCGAGCTGGGGATCTCGGCGACGACCGTTCGCGAGGTCGCGGCCCACATCAACGATGACCGCGACTACGTGTGGGCGCTGCTTGGCACCGCCACGCTGTTCTACTGGGGCGCGTACGCGGTCGTCACGCTGACGGTAATCGCGGCCGCTCCGCTGCTGGTAAGCCACTGGCTCACCGTCACGACGATGGATCCGGCGAGTGCCGCCCGGATGGTCCAGGTCCTCGCCGCCGGCGCCCTGCTGGCCCTGCCGCGCTCGCTCTACTCGAGCCTCTTTCGCGGCGTCCAGCGGATGGGCGTCACCAATGGCATCGAGGTCGGCGCGATCGTGGCCCAGCTGCTGGGGACGATCGTGATCCTGACCCTTCGCGGCAGCGCGATCGGCGTCGCCTGGTGGTTCACGGCCAGCTACGCCGTCAGCGTCCTCGTCTACCTGGCGATGTCACACCAGGTGGGCGTCCCTGTATGGGCGTTGCTGCCGCGCTACGTCCCGGCCGTGGTCCGGAAAAACCTTCGCTTTGCGCTGCACATGATGTCGATCTCGGCGCTGGGGACGGTGCATGGCCAGTCGGATAAGTTGCTGGTGAGCAAGCTGCTGCCGGTGCGGGCGCTGGGGACCTACGGGTTCGCCGCCACCATGGTTGCCGGCGCCTCGCGCCTGGTGTCCTCCGTGGTGCAGGCCGCTTTTCCGGCGTTCGCCGAGCACGCCCGCCAGCGTGATCGCGCCGAGCTGATGCGACGCTACCGTCGCGTGCATGCCCTGATCACGTTCGCAGCGGTGCCGCTGTTCGCCGCCGTGGTGTTCGCGGCGGAGCCGGTGTTGCGATATGCCTTCGACCCAGCGATCGCCCGAGGCCTGATGTTGCCCACGGCGTTCCTGTGCCTCGGCTCGTACATGAACGCGACCCTGAGCGCCCCCTACATCGTGTCGCTGGCGCTGGGCCGGCCCGATATCACGACGCGGCAGAATTTCTATGCGCTCTTCGTCGTGCTGCCGCTCGCCGCCGTCTGTGTCTGGCGCTTCGGATTGGTGGGCGCCGGTTTCTCCTGGGTCATCTACCACCTGTTCGCGTATGCCTACGGCCTCCCGCGGGTCTGTCGCGAATGCCTGGAGCTAGCGCCCGGGACCTGGTTCCTCGGGGTGCTGCGAATAATGGGGCTCGCCGCGGCTTTCTACGGGCCGGGCTACCTGGTGGCATCGGCGCTGGGCTCGAGCGCGCTGGCACTGACAATTGGGTTCGGGGTCTCGAGCGTGGGTTATGCCGGTGTGGGCTACCTGTCGCTGGGTCGCGAGCTGCGGAACGCCGTCGGCCAGATCGCGGGCGAGCGTCGAAAGGATTTTGCCGCGTGATCGGTTACACAGACGTTCCATGAAGCCGGCTGGACCATCGCCCACGTCGCGGATGCCCGTCGTCATCCTGTGCGGCGGACTGGGGACCCGGCTTCGGGAAGAGACCGAATACCGGCCGAAGCCGCTCGTGCCCATCGGCCAGCACCCGATCCTCTGGCACATCATGAAGACCTACGCCTGCTTCGGATTCACCGACTTCATCCTCGCCCTCGGCTACCGGGGCGAGATGATCAAGGACTTCTTCCTCAATTACGAGGCGCTGGTGAGCGACTTCACCCTGGAGCTCGGCTCGCAGTCGATTACGCCGCTGAATGGATCCCACGCCGAGGCCGATTGGCGGATCACCTTCGTCGATACCGGGCAATCGACACAGACCGGGGGTCGCCTCAAACGCCTCGAGCCGATGCTGCGCGACAGGCCGCGATTCCTGCTGACCTACGGCGACGGCGTCAGCGACGTCGACCTGGGCGCGTTGATCCGGTTTCAGCAGAAGAGCGGATGCGCCGCCGCCTTGACAGGCGTCCGTCCCGTCGCGCGCTTCGGTGAGCTGTTGGTGAACGGCGAGCGGGTCGTGAAGTTCGTCGAGAAACCGGCGATGGAGGCCGGCTGGGTCAACGGTGGCTATTTCGTGATGACGCCCAAAGTCTTTGGCTACATCGACGGCGACGCCACCATCCTGGAGCGCGAGCCGCTGGAACGGATGGCCGCGGACGGCGAGTTGGCCGTCTACAAGCACGAAGGCTACTGGCAGTGCATGGACACGTACCGTGACATGGTGCTGCTCAATGAGCAGTGGGCGGCCGGCAAGGCGCCCTGGAAGCGCTGGCCAGATCGGCGCAGCCGGCGCGCCACCGACAAGGAGTTCCGGCCCAAGCTCGCCTCCTGAACGCCGTCCGCGTCCTGCCGTAACCTGATGCCGTATGACGGCAGGCATGGGCAGCGGCTGGGGTTAATCGACGGACGATCGCGCCTCGCCGGTTTCGTTTCCCCTCTTTCTTGGACTAACCTTCGCCTCGATCGGCGGTCCGCTGGCCCTGGTCGCGCTCTTTGTGCCGCAGGCGCTGGACGGCGCTCAACCCTCAGCCGGCCTGACGACGCTGATAGCCACGCTTGTCTTCGTGCTCCCGCTACTCGTCTGGTATCGCTACTCGGAGCAGATCGCGTCATCCGGGGGGCTGTTCGCGTTCGTCGAGGCGGCGACGGGCCCTCCGATTGCTCGGATCCAGGCCGGCTTCTGGATCTTCAGTTATTTCCTCTACCTGGTCTATACGGTGCCGTTCATCGCCTACGATCTGGTGCCCGTCGTGTTTCCGCAGACCACGAGCTATCGGCTCTTGATCGACGTCGTCCTGGTGGTGCTCGTGATGGCGGTGATGCTGAGCCCGCTGATCGTCACGCTATCCGTCACCGCGATCATCGCCGGCTCGCAGCTGGTGATCGCCGTCTTGCTCGCCGCCCTCAGCCTGATTCATCTCGGCGTTCCGGCTGACTCATTCGTCGGCCACGGCAACCTGGCGGCCGTTTTGCAAGGCGCCGGACGAACCTCGTCGCTCTATGTCTGCGCCAGCCTTCCGTTATTCCTTGGCGGAGAAGTCCGCGGCGGCGGCACGGCGGTCCGGCGGGGGTTGGTCTGGGCCTTCGCGTCGGTCGGGGCGCTTGCCGTCACTGCCGTCTTTCCGCTCGCCCACGCCAACACCTCGATCATCAATTCGAACCTCCCCGGGGTTTCCCTCGTGCAGGCCTTTGACGGCCGCGCACTCGTCGTTCTGGTTGGTATCGGAGTCGCCGCCAGCGTGGCGGGCTTGATCATCGCGGAGTTCATCGCCCTCAGCCGGCTCCTCGGTGCGGTCTTCAAGCGGCCGAACCGCCAGATGGTGCTGCTGATCTCAGCACTGTTCCTTGTCGGAAGCCTCATCAGCTTGCTCAACCCGACCGACGCCTACAGCCTCCTGCTGAAGCCGTCCCTCATCGCGCTGTGGATCTCACAGGTGATCGTGGTCGCCGTCTATCCCTGGTTCGTCCGTCATCACCGGAAGGTGCGGGTCGCCGACGCGGCACTCGCGGCGGCCGCTTCGGTGGTGATGCTGATCGGCCTCTATACGGCCTTCGCCACCACAGGAACCTGAAGACGGCCCTGCCGGCCTAGCCCCAGCCGTGGCTACTGCTTGGAGCGCTCGTGGGGCTGCTGTTTGCCGGGCTACCGGGGCTCGATGCGGGGCCCTGGCCGTTGCCGACCGACCCGCCGCACGAGGCGAGCGCCAACAGTACGATCGCGACTGCGACGCCGCCCGCCGCTTTGACTCCTACGAATCTGTTGCTCGTGATGCTTAATGCTACGCGGCCGGGTTACAGCGGTTCTCAGCCGTAACGTGCCTTCGAAATACCATCCAGCGCCATTTCGGCATTGGAGGAATCATGGGACGAACTCTTTTCGCGTTCGCGATGGCAGTCGTTTTGACGGCCTGTGGCGCTCAGGCAACAGCGCCATCAGTCGGGTCGACTTCATCGGCGACGCCACAGCCGGCCGCCGAAACGCCCACGCTGACACCGACCCCCACGGATCAATCGCCCGCACCAGCGTCAACGTCGACGCCACGACCGACGGCGGTTCCGACCGCCCGGCCCACAGCCGTTCCAACCGCACGGCCGACGGCACACCCGACCCCGCCACCGACCGCTCCCGCGACCCCACCACCAACGGTTCCCCCCACGAATATGGCGGCCGCGGTCAGCGCCATGAACTTCGCCTTCAGCCCATCGAGCCTGAGCATTCACGCCGGCACCCGCGTGACCTTTACCAACCGCGACACCGCCACCCATACCTTCACGGCCAATGGGGGCCTCTTCGATTCGGGGGTGGTGGCCTCAGGGCAGAGCTATGGCTTCACCTTTACCCAGGCCGGAAGCTACGCATATCACTGCCAGATCCACAGCTCGATGACGGGGACGATCACCGTCAGCGGCTGAGCCGCGATCAGGCGTTCGAGAACAGCGGGATATTCGCGCCGCTGGCTGGGACGATCGGGCCGTCGAGCAGGCTGACAATAAGCGCGGCGACCTCAGGGGGAGTCAGTCTGGCGCGGAGCTTAGGGTTGGCGCGACGCAGCATCTCGGTGTCAACGGCGCCAGGGCTCAGGGAGATGGCGACAATCCCGTGGCTCCGCCCCTCCACGGCAATTGCCTCCGTCAGACCAACCACGCCGAACTTCGAGACGTTATACGCAGCCAGGCCTGGGAATTTCTCCGTGCCGTAGACGCCGGACAGGGACGCGAGGTTCACAATCCGGCCGCCACCGGCACGGCGCATCGGGCCGAAGGCGGCCCGGCAGCAGAGGTAGGTCCCGGTCAGGTTGGCGCGCAGAGTCTCGTCCCAGATTTCGAGGGTCGTTTCCTCAAATGGCACGTTGTAGAGGACCGCGGCGGCGCAGACCAGCGCGGTCGGGGGGCCGATCCGGGTGGCGAGCTCGAAGAGGCGATCGACGTCGTCCGGACGACTCACATCGGTCGGTGCGGCGGTCGCGAGTCCGCCATTTTTGCGGATTGTCTCGCCAACCTCCTCGAGATCCGACTGCGTGCGCGCCGCCAGGACAACGTGCGCCCCGGCTCGGCTTATCGCCTCGGCCGTCGCGCGACCGATTCCTGACCCGGCCCCAGTCACGATCGCGACCCGCCCGCGTAGCCAGGGCTCAGCCATAGAAATCCCCTCCCCCGCTCGCGGGGGAGGGCAGGGTGGGGGCTCTGAGCGGCAAACGCGCGGCCATCCCCTGGTAGAGCCGTTCGTGGGCCGCGATGCTGGCGTCCAGGCTCAGGTTCGCCTCCGCATGTCGGCGGCACGCCGTGCGCTGGATCGACGCGACCCGGGCGAGGGCGCGAGCCGCGGCGTCGACGTCACCCGGCGGGACCAGGAACCCGGTCCGGCCGTCGATGATGACCTCGGGCAGGGCACCCCGGCGGTAGGCGATGACCGGCGCTCCAGTTGCCTGTGCTTCGGCGGCGACCATGCCGAACGGCTCCTCCCACCTGGCCGGACACAGCACGGCGCGGGCGCCAGACATGATCTGCCAGAGCTCCGCCCGCGGCACACCCCCATGGATCACCACGTCGGCATCGTCGCGGTGGGCCCGAGCCACGGAATCCGCGTAGTCGGCGTCATAGGCATCGCCGTACAGATCGATTGGAACCCCGGCCCGTTTTGCGATCGCGATCGCGTCAGATGCGCCCTTTTCCGGACTGAACCGGCCGGCAAAAACCACGTGGTCGCCGGCATCGGCCGACCAGGGGATCCGGTCGACGGGCACACCGTTCGGCAGCACCACGTCCACCCGGATCCAGGCTCGCCACGCGGCCGCCTGCGACGTCGAGACGGCCGCCACGATCGGCGGGTGGCGCGACTTGAGCGCATCGCCAAGCGCGGCCGCCATGACGGGTTCGGGAGGGAGATGCAGCGTGTGGACGACCGGCCAGGGTAACGTCGCCGCTGCTCGCACCGCCGGAGGATCGAAGGCGTGGTTGTGCACAACGTCGTAGGGAACCTGCGCCACTGCTGCGTAGACCGTCTGAAAAGCCGCCTCGCCCGCGGCAAGGTCGGGCGCCGATGGCCGGTCGGCGCGATAGAGCAGCGCGGCCAACGAGTCCGGATCGACGCCGGTATCGATCACGGTCGCGCCGGGAATCGCCGAGCCGGCTGCCGCGTAGACGTGCACCTGATGGCCCCGACCGGTAAGGCCGGCCGCCAGGTCGGCGACGATCGCCTGGGAGCCCCCACGCTGCGGCTCTCGTATCGCCGTCACCAGCGGCGCGATGAGGGCGATTCGCACTAATCGATGACCCGATAGGCGAGGTCGCGGGGCGGGTTGACGCCCAGCATCTCGTAGGGGACCCGGCGCTCGCCTCTGGTTCTGATTCCCGCGACGGCCTCCGGGTAGAAGATCTCCGCGAGTTCGATGGCCTCGTCGAGGCTGACGAACTCCAGGGCCATCTCTCCGGGAAACGACAGGTAACGGTAGCCGTGCGTGATCAGCCATTCGGGTTGGTTCGGCCAGACGATGACGACCATTCCGCTCCGGGCGCAGACGCGTTCCATCTCCGCCAGGCCCCGGTCGCCGCCGTGCGCCGGCTCTGGCGTCAGCACCGAGCATGCGGTCACGAGCTCGGCGGATCGGTCAGGCAGCGGCAGAGCATCGAGGAATCCGCCGATCAAATGAATTTCGGACCCCGTCCCGGACCCTCCCCACAAGGGGGAGGGAGTGTCGAGTTTTTGGCGCAGTAGCTCACGCATCGGGGCAGCGGGCTCGACCGCCGTTAGCTCATCGCAGCGACCAAGCAACGGCAGGGTTAGCCGGCCGCTGCCGGTCCCGACCTCGACGATTCGATCGACGTGCTGCGGAAACCACTCGAGAATCGCCGGGTGAAGCCGCTCGGCCTGTACGAGCCGGTCGTAGAGCCAGGGTTCCAACCGATAGAGAAGCTCCCACGCGATCGTGGGGTTTGCCTGCGGATCCGCCGAGCCGCCGTCGATGAAGCGGGCTCGCTCGTCCGCAGAGAACACGCCAAGGTCCTCACGGGAATACCGCTGGCTGAGCGGCACCGCGGTGACCGAGTGGGCCACCTCAGTAGCCTTCACTGCACTCTGCCCAGTTCTTGTCGGTCTCGTAGACACGCACGCGCTGAAGCGCGCCGGTGGGCAGATGGGGATGGAGGCGCTCCCAGAAGGCGAGCGCGAGGTTTTCAGCGGTTGGGATGCGGTCGCGGAGCCAGGAAACGTCCGTATTGAGATTCCGATGATCAACGTACTGGATGATTTGCTCGATCATCAGGTCCTTCAGCCGCTTCAGGTCCATCAAGTAACCAGTGGCTGGATCGATGGCGCCAGTGACGACGACCTCGAGCACGTAATTGTGGCCGTGCACGTTGACGCACTTGCCGTAGAGGCGCTGATTCTCTTCGTCCGAGAGCCCAGGGTCGGAGAGCTGGTGGGCCGCGTTGAAGCCCTCCCGCCGGCTGATCCGCAGTCGGGCCGCGCCCTTCACAAAAGACAATATACGGGCGCACATCAGGCGCGCCGAAAGCGGCAACAGCCGTAAGGCCTGGCGTAACGTGATCAGCGTTGTAATAGATGATGGCACTCTCGCCGTGGGAAGTCCTCGACCTGGCGGGCGGTCCGCGTAATCCCTGGGGCGAGTTGCGCTTGATCTCGCGGCTGCTAGATGAAGAGGAACCGGTGGCGGAGACGGTGACAGAGCCGGACAGGATGCCGTCTCTGGCTCGAGCAGCCTAGTGGCCAAAGAAAAAGGCGCCCCACGGGGCGCCTCTTTTGAAAGTCGAGTCTGCTAGTTAGGCAGCGCGGACGTGGTTCGCTCGCGGACCCTTCTGGCTCTGCTCGATGTCGAAGCTGACGGCCTCGCCACCACGCAGATTGTCGAAGCTCAGGGAGCCGTCCACGCCACTCTGATGGAAGAAGTACTCCTTACCATCTTCGGCGGCGATGAACCCAAATCCGCGGTCGGAAACGATCTTCTTTACGGTGCCTTTTGGCATTGCCCGTTCTCCTCCTCTCGAACACCGAATTGAACGCATCGGCCCTGTTCGAGAGAGAAGAATGCCGGCCGCACGCGAGATCACCCGAAGGCCGGGCGATGGCCTGCACTCTACCACAGTCTCCAAACGGACGTTAGCGACGCTCGGTGGCGAGCCGAAGGCCCAGCCCGATGAGCACGAGCCCGGTGGTCGCCTCCAGCGCGCGGCGAACTCGATCTTGCCGGAGGAAATCGCCGATTCGGGCCACCACCACGGCGTAGAGGGTCAACCAGGTGATCGTGATGCTGCAGAAGATCAGGCCAAGCAAGAGCAGGCTGGCGAAGGACGCTTGCCCGCGGGTCACGAATTGTGGGAACAGGCTAAGAAAGAAGACGACGATCTTGGGGTTGCTGAGGTTGCTGATGAGGCCCTGCCGGTACGCCCGACCCCACCCTCTCCCCGGCCCTCCCCGCGACCGGGAGGGCGAAACTCGGCTCGCCCGGGAGAAGATCGCCGCATGGACGGCCTGGACGCCGAGGAAAACGAGGTAGGCAGCGCCGACCAGCCGAATCGCCAGGAACAGCGGTTGCGAGGCGACGAGTAGGGCCGCCAGACCCGCGCTGCTCGCGACGGTCCAACTGGCGAGCCCGGTAACAACCCCCGCCGCCGTTGCGATCCCGCCACTACGGCCGCCGACGAGCGTGTTCCGAATCGTGAGCGCGGTGTCCTGACCAGGCGACACGATGACTAGGATCGAGATACCGAGAAAAGCGGCGAAGTTGTTGATCATCGCTCCGCTACAGTCCCAGGGATAGATGGCCTACAACAGCGGCGCCTGGCAGAACTTCTACGTCATGACGGGCGGCGCGGCGGCTGCGCTCACCGGGCTCTTGTTCGTGGCCATGTCGATTCATTCGAAGGCCATCATGACGCATCCCGTCTTCGGTAGCCGGGCCGTTACGACGCTGATCTCCCTCCTGACCCAACTCGCACTGGCAGGCGCGGTTCTGGCGCCGGGGCAGTCGGTACTCGTTTTGGGAATCGAGGTCGAGGTCGCGGCCCTGTTATCTGTTGTGTGGTCTGGCATTTCGATCTGGCGGGTGCGCCAACAGCTGGTCATCTCGGAGACGCGGTCGGCGTTTCGGGTAACCATGGAGATCCTAGGCGGTTCGATCTGGCTCATCCTCTTTCTGGCATCAGGCCTGAGCTTGATGCTTCGCGTCGGCGGCGGCTTCTATCTCCTGGCGGTGGTCATGCTCTTCATGTTCGGCTGGAACGTCTACGTCTGCTGGAGTCTGATCGCGGAGGTCGGTGAATAGAAGTGAGCCGCGTTTGAAGTCGGCGCCAAGCGGGTAGACACCAGAGTGCATCCTGCGTAGGGTGCGCTCGCCGTGGGCCCCGCTCGAACAGGCCTCGACAGCGCGAGGCAGTACGTTCGGGAAAGGAGGTCCATACAAATGTCTGGAACCATCAAGAAGCTCGTCGCCGAGCGTGGATTCGGGTTCATCACCGCCGAAGACGGTAATGACTACTTCTTCCATCGCAGCGGAACCGCCGACTTCGATCGGCTGGATACCGGCGTCAAGGTCAGTTTCGTTACTGAGCCCAGCGCCAAGGGTCCGCGCGCCACGAATGTCCGCGTCGACGCCTAAGGTCTGAAGTAGATCCGCAAGAGCCTCGCGCCCCCCGGGCGCGGGGCTTTTTGTTACGTCTAAGAACAGCCGGTGGCGCTGAGGTTTTTGAGATTGACCCTGACGGCCTGCTGATGGAAGGTGTAGTCGTCGGTCCATGCCTGGATGACGTAGGCGGGCGACCCCGCGGCCGCGGTGGTCGTGGCGATCGTGACCCAGCTCCCATTGTTCAAGTAATAGCCCGTGATCGTCGTACCGACCCGTGTCAGCCGCATCCGGCCGCTCTTGTCCTGAGTGGCGGTCTGGACGATGCTTCCCGAGAAGTTCGTGGCATAGGTGTTGTCCGGGCCGACCGGATCGGAGGTCCGTTCGACCGAATCCGCGCCGGCAATCAGGCCAAACCTCACGCCGTTGCGCGTGGGCCAGGTGGTCAGCGTGTAGTCGACTTGTAGATCGAAGTCGCCCGCCAGGTGGCACCGGGCCGTCAGGCGAAGGGCGAACAGATTTTGCTGTAGTGGGTCGCCGTGCGTCGTCGCTGGGATGAAGATGTCGACTCCCCCGTTGGCCTCCGATGCGATAGGGCCGCTCCCGATGGTCGAGACATCCCAGGCGCTCAAGTCGAACCCTCTTGCTGTGGCCGTTGGCGCGGGGGGTGTATTCGAAGCAGGCGCCGATCCACAGGCCGCCAGGATGGCGACGATCGGAAGCAAGAGGCCTCGACGAGCGCGGCTCACCATCATCTATTAAATGCAACGCCCCCCGATTGGCGACCTTACGGGAACTAGGATCGGGAGAATGGTACGGCCGCGGGTGACCGCATGGGCCGCCATTGTGGTGGGCATCGGATTCATCGGGATCGAGGCGATTGTCCTCAGTGCCCGCATCCGTGACTACGACGAGGGCGTGTACTGGCAGTCGGTCCGGGCGCTGGCCCGCGGCGAGCCGTTATTCAGCTCCGTGTTCGCCTCGCAACCGCCCGCCTTCTACTACGCCTTGCTCCCGTTCGGCGCCGCCTGGCACTCGTTGGCGGGCCTTCGGGTGTGCGTCCTGATCCTGGGCGTGATCGGGTTGGCCGCGACCTATGTTGTCGGTCGACTGCTGGCCGGGCCGGTCGCCGGGCTGGTGGCGGTCGTGCTCGCGGCGACGAGTCCGCTCTACCTACTGCAGTCGGCGGTTGTCCAGGCCGATGGTCCGGCGGTGGCGGTCAGTGTGCTGTCTGTCGCCCTGGCCATACTCGCGGGTCGGGCGCAGGGACGAAGCCGCGACGCGCTCGGCATCGCCGCTGGCCTGACGCTTGCGCTTGCAACCGGGTTCAAGCTCCTTGGCGCGGTCACGCTTGTTCCGGTTGCCATGGTCTTGCTGACTGCGGGCCGCGGGCGCTCTCGGCTCCTGATCATGGCCGCCGGAGGCGCCCTGGTCGGTTCGGTGCTGATCTTGCTGCCCGCGATTGCGGCGCCCGGGGCCGCCTTTGATCAATTGGTGTTGCTGCACCTGCGAGCCGGCGACGCGACACAGGGGAGTTTGGGCAGCAACCTCAGGCTTCTGCTGCTGCACCGCGAACTGCCGCTCGAGCTCCTCGCCGGTTTAGGCGTCGTGATCGGCGTCCTGCGGCGGGACTCCGCGATCATCATGCCGGTTGCCTGGTTAGTGGCATCCGTGCTGGCGGTGCTCTTCTACCATCCGCTTTTCCCCCATCACCTGGTGATGCTGTCGCTCGCATTAGCGCTGGTTGCGGCCGTCGGCTTAGGCCCCCACCCTGGCCCTCCCCCGCAAGCGGGGGAGGGAAACCCAGCAACGGCATGGGCAATTCTCGGCGCTGGGCTGGTGCTGGTGCTGGTGACGGCAGCGCTCGGCGCCGTGGTGGGCGTCCGCGACATGCAATTGGCCCTCGTCCCGGACCAGCACAATGCCGAGCTGGTGGCCGCCCTCCGGGGAGTCGGCCGGCCTGGTGACTTCTGGATCAGCGACAACCCTTACGCGGTGGCCGCGGCCGACCGCGACATCCCGGGGCCGCTGGTCGACACCTCCGGCCAGCGCACCCGGGCCGGGTTGCTGACCGTCGCCGACCTCGAGGCGGCCCGGGTCCGGTACCGGGTCGGGTGGGTGCTGGTGGACAGCCTTCGCCTGGACGCCGTCCCCGGGTTTCGCGGCTGGCTGGGCCAGCATTTCCACGCCGTCGAGACCCTCGGCGGCCGAGCCGTCATCTACCAGATAGACGGGAGCCCGTAATCCGTTTCGTAAGGGGAGGCCGTCGTCTACGGAATTTGCGGGAGAAATGGCCCACGGTTAACCGAGGTGTCACACCGATCGAACAACCCCGATTCCCGGTTTTAACCCCCGCAGCCGAGATCGCTGGCAGACTGTCTGCAGTCCTCTACAACGGGAGGTGAAAACCATGTTGGCGAACCTGTATCTCCGTCTGCGCGCACTGCTCAACCGCGAGGAAGGGCAGGGTATGGTCGAGTACGCCCTTATCCTCGTCTTGATCGCAGTCGTAGTCATCGTCGTGCTGATTATTCTTGGCAACCAGGTCAAGAACGTCTTCTGCAACATCTCGGGCGGTCTGGGCCAGTAGGCTTCGACACCCAAAGAGAAAGGGCCCCAACGCGGGGCCCTTTTCATTTTGCGGCGACCTGTGGTTCGAGGCCGGCGACGGCAGGGATGACCTTCTCGCCGATGATCTCGAGCGGCTTGATGCGATCGATCCGGGGCACGTTGCCGATCACGGTCTGGATGCCCATCCCGGCCAGCCAGCGAAGGCCGCCGATCACCTGGCCGACTTTCTCGCCGCTCTCGCCAACATCGAAGGAGAAGATCGCGGTCTTCTCGATCTCGTCGTAGTTCCGCCCCAGGGCCTTGCAGTGATCCCGCAGCACGTCGAGCTTGTGCGCCAGCTCCGGGGTGGGGAAGAGGTTGCAAGCGTCGGCATATTGCGCCACCATGCGCAGGGTCTTCTTCTCGCCGCCGCCGCCAATCAGGATCGGCGGATGCGGGCGGCTTAGGCTTTGCGGCACGTTCAGCGGCCGCTCGAGCTGGTAATGCTTGCCATTGAACGGCTTCTCGCTGCCGCGGTTGCCCTCCCACATGGCGAGACAGATCTGGAGCGTTTCCTCGAGCCGCTCGAAGCGCTCGGCAATCGGTGGGAAGGGAATGGCGAGGCCCCGGCTTTCGGCTTCGTTCCAGGCGGCGCCGATGCCGAGCCAGGCGCGGCCCCCTGAGAGCACGTCGAGTGTGGTCACGGTCTTGGCCAGTACCCCGGGATAGCGATAGACGGCGCCGGTCACCATGGTGCCCAGTCGCGCCCGAGAGGTCACTGCCGCCATGAAGGCGAGCGCCGAATAGCCCTCGAGCATCTCTTGCTCCGGCTTGCCGAAGCCGCGGATTTGCCAGAAATGGTCCATCACCCAGATCGATTCGAAGCCCGCTTGCTCGGCCGTTCGTGCGACCTGCGCCAGGGTGCTGCCCAGTTTGGTCGGGCCACCGGCCCAGTTGAATTCTGGAATCTGCAATCCGATCTTCATACCGCCTCCTTCAAGCTTCTTATGATGCAACGACACCCGATGAAGCCGGTGCTTTGCATTCGAAATGACCGGGACGACACCCTCGGCATCAGCGCGACGGTGCTCCGCGAGCATGGCGTGCCGACCCTGCGGCTTGACGCCTTCGATCCGCGCGCGATCTGGCCTGACCTGGAGGAGATCGGCGGACTGATCGTCTTCGGTGGCGAGATGAACGTGGACCAGGTCGACCGCTACCCGCATCTGATGACGCAGCGCCGGTTGATGCGGTCGGCGGTCGATGCGGGGTCCCCTGTCCTTGGCATCTGCCTCGGCGCCCAGCTGCTGGCGCGGGCGCTCGATGCCCGGGTCTACAAGGCTCCGGTCCGCGAGCTCGGCTTCAAGCCGGTGCGGGTGTCAGAGGCGGGGCGGAATGATCCCCTGCTCGGCGCCTTCAACAGCGGCGACCGGGTCTTCCAGTGGCACGAAGATACCTTCGAGCTGCCGAGCGGGGCCGAGTTGCTCGCGTCCGGTGACGACGTCCCGACGCAGGCGTTTCGATTCGGGGAGCGTGCCTGGGGTGTGCAGTTTCACTGCGAGGTCGATCGCGCTGGTGTGGACGCGTGGCTCCGTGTCGCCGAGCCGCGCCTCGAGCGGGTCTGGCAGCGGAGCGCCGACGACGTGCGCAGCGAGCTCGATACCTTTCTCGACGCCCAGCAGCAACGGGCCCGGAGGCTATTTGCGGCGTTTGCTCGAAGCGCGGCGCGCTTAGCCGACGGTCGTGAGTAGGGCCGCCTGCAGCGACAGGCGCCGGTGGACCTCGGCGACCAGCTCGTCAGGGCTCATCCGGTCAGCGGCGCGAATCACCAGCCCCACCTGGCCCGGATAGGCAAAGACGGCAAGGTCGCAGAGAACAATGATGTCGGGATCGGGCATCGCCGAGCCGAGCACGTCGACAAAGCTCTCGGCCGGAGTGACCTCGTAGCCGGCCATCTCGAGCGCCCCGCGGTAATTCTGACCCAGCGTCGGGTCATCAGCGATGAGCAGGATGCGGGCGATACCGGCGGCGGTGCTGTTCACTGCACTGTCATCATCTATTCACGCGCGCGATACCGGTTAGGTCATTCGGCCCACTGAGGCCGTCCGTTCGGCGAGCCAGCCGGCGACCGCCATATAATTCGTGAACTCGTGATGAAGACCATGGTCACGGCGAGCACGCTGCGAGTCGACGTCGACGCCTCGCCGATCTACGAGCTTTTGCTCCAGATCACGGTCTTTACGGGCTTCGAAAGCCTCGAGACCTACGACGTTGGCGGCGATTGGGCGCTCCGCATGCGGCAGCGGTGCTCGGCCCAGTTCCTCAGGGCGCTCGATCGCCTGGGAGGAGCCTACGGGAACCTCGACCAGCTCATCGGGATTCAGATGACGCAGCCGGCGGCCAGTGTCCCGGCGTTTCTCCGTTGCCTGGAGCAATTGCCGCCGCTCGACATGAAGTTGCACCTCGTCGGGTTCTACGCGGAGGTCTACTCGGAGCGCACCGAAACATGCGCCATGGCCGCCGCATCCGGCAGCCGGAAGGCACGCCTTGCCGCGGCCCGCGCGCTGACCCAGAAGATGCCGGAGCGACACGACTCCGTATTGCAGCTGCTCGCCACCCCGGCGGAGGACCTCAAAGAGCTCGCTCTCGAGATCATCAGCGAGTGGTACCAGCGGATCTTCGCGAGTGAGGAAGCCACAGCCAGGGCGGTGCTGGCAGCCGATGCGCGAGCTAAACGAGCCCTACTGGGCACCGACCCCGAGCGCCTGGTCCTGATCGCCACCGGGATCAATTACCGTCGGAAGGATCGGTTCGATCGTGCGTTCCTGATTCCGACGCTGATCATGCGGCCGTGGGTCGCCGTGGTGAATTACAAGCGGTTCTGCGTCTACGCCTACCCCGTCCCCGATGATCCGACGAGCCCGGAGACGGCTCGCCGGGGCGTGGCGCGCATGTACCAGGCGCTGGGCGACGAGCAACGACTCCGGATTCTCAAGCTGTTGACCAAGGACCCGCTGACGCTCGACGAGCTCTGCGAGCGGTTGGAGCAACCGCCGGCGACCGTCCGCGCGCACATCGCCGTGCTCCGCGCGGGCCGCATCGTGCAGATCAACTGCGACGAGGAAATGACCTACCAACTGCGTGGCGACATCGTGCGGTCGATTGCGCAGCCGCTCCAGGCGTATCTGGACCTGTCACCCACTCTGGCGTAGACGGGGGGAAACCTTGGTCGCCGCGACCGGCGGGCGAGTTTGCGATACCGTGCACTCGGGGCCATGAAGACCCAATGCGAGAAGTGCGGCGTGGCGCTCGGGCCCGGTCAGGAGGCACGGGTCTGCAGCTACGAATGCACCTTCTGTCCGGCGTGCGCGACGCAAATGGGGAACATCTGTCCCAACTGTGGCGGTAAATTAGTCTCGCGAAACCCCCAGCCCTGAAGTACCCCCTTCCTGACCGTCCCCACAAGGGGGGAGGGACAATGAGGCGGCGAATCGCGATCGGCGTTGTCCTGGTGCTGCTGCTGCTGGGCATTGTCGCCGGGCTAAAGGTGTACGAGTACAGCGCCGGGCCTCCCGGAGAGAAGGACTGCGCGGCGAATCCGCGGTTTGCGGGACCGCCGATCGCACCGTCGCTCCAGGTCGTCGAACCACCGATCCGTCTCGCGCAGAAGGGCGGCACCATCAACGACGCGAGCTGTCTCAACCGGACACCCATTTATGGCATCGCGAAGCCCCGTAACGAAGATGAACTGCGCCAGGTCGTCGCCTTCGCCCAGGCCAATGGCCTCAAGCTGTCGATCGCCGGCGCGCGGCACAGCATGGGCGGTCAGGCCTTCTTCACGAATGCGCTCGTGATCGAGACCAACTACCTCAAGCGGATGTCCCTTGATGAGACCAAACAACTGCTGACGGTGCAGGCCGGCGCGACCTGGCACGACGTGCTCGCCTATCTTCACCCGCGCGGCTACTCGGTCAAGGTGATGCAAGCCATCGATCTCCCGACGGTGGGCGGCTCGATCTCCGTCAACGGTCACGGCGTCGACCACCGCGCTGGGTCGCTGGCCTCCACCGTTCGCTCCTTGCGAGTCATGCTGGCGGACGGGAGCATTCACCAGGTCAGCCGCGACCAGGAACCGGAGCTATTCGCCTCCGTGATGGGAGGCTACGGGCTGTTCGGCATCGTCCTCGACGCCCAGCTCGAGGTCCTGCCGGACGTGATGTACCAGTACGAGCAGCAGGCGATCGACTACCAGCACTTCCCTCAGCTCTTCACCCAGAAGCTCAGCCGGGACCCGTACCGCCTGATGTACGCCCACCTGTCAACCGGACCCGGCTCATTCCTCAAGGAGATGCTGATCTATTCGTACCGTGACGCCACCGGCTATCGCGATGCCATCCCGGCGCTCAAAGACAGCAGCCAGGTCGGTCCGACCAGGTTCTTTCTCAACCTAGCGAAGACTGGCGGAATCGGGCAAGAGGTGAAGTGGTTCGCGGAGAAGAAGATCATGCCGCTCTTCAGGCCGTGCTACGTCCCGCGCAACCAGGCGTTGCAAGCCGAGAGCTGCCTGGTGTCCCGGAACCAGGCGCTGTATGGAAGTCTCGGCGCGCTCAAGACGAACCTGCCCGCCGATACCGAGATCCTGCAGGAATACTTCGTACCCCAGGATCGCTTCGTGCCCTTCATCGATCGCGCGCGACAAGTCCTCCAGCAGCATCATGCGACCGTGCTCAACGCTTCGGTTCGGGTGGTCCACCGCGGCGACATCCGACTCGATTACGCCAAGGGCGACATGTTCTCGCTGGTGCTGTTCATCGATCAGAAGGTCACCCCGGAAGGCGATCGGCAGATGACGGCGCTGACCCAGGCGATGGTCGACGCCAGCGCGGCGCAAGGCGGAACGTTTTATCTGCCCTACCAGTTGGACTACCGATCCGACCAGCTGCAGCGGGCGTATCCCGGGGTGAATGCGTTCTTCGAACTCAAGCGGAAATACGACCCGTCGCAGCTCTTCACCAACGAGTTCTATGCCGCGTACGCGGGATAATACGAGGCAAAGGAGAGGAAGATAGCAGCCGATCGCGCGGACCTCGTGGTCGTGGGAGCCGGGACAATCGGCGGATGGGCCTCCTACTTCGCCAGAACCTCTGGGGCTGATCGCGTCGTCGTCATCGAGCAGGGGCGAGTCGGGGACGGGGCCAGCAGCCGGGCTGCCGGGATCGTCCGCGCCCAGGGGGGCACACCGACCACGGTGACGCTCGGACGCTGGAGCATCGACTTCTACAAGCGGCAATTCGAGCGGCTGGGAACCGACTCCGGCTTTCGCGAGCTGGGCTACTTGATCCTCGCGACTTCCGAGGATGAGGAGCGCGCCGGTCGCGAGCGGGTGGCCATGCAACAGCGCGTCGGGCTGGACGTTCGCTGGTGCGATGCCAGGGAAGCGGCGCGACTCGATCCCTGCCTGGAGCCATCCAGCTTGCGCGGCGCCAGCTATTCACCGAATGACGGCTGCATCGACCCGGTCCGGAACGTCCGTGCCTACTCGCTCGCGATGCAGGCGGCCGGCGTCGAGGTGCGCGAAGGGTGCGCCCTTACGGGGATCGACACGGCAAGCACGGCGTCAGGCAAGCGGGTCACGGCCGTCCTCACGAAGGCAGGTCGCATCGAGACCTCGCGCGTCCTCCTGACGGGTGGTCCGCAGCTGAACGCGGTGGGCGGCGTGATCGATGTCCCGATTCCGGCCGGCGCCGTGCGCCATCAGGTCGCGGTGCTCGAACCGCACCAGGAGTTTCAAGTCGAACGCAAGGCGATGGGTTTCGATCTCTCGGGCGGCCTGTACTGGCGCCTCGAGGAGGGCGGCCTACTGTTCGGGATGAGTAACCCGCAGGAGCCGCATGGTCCCGCGCGGTCGATCGACTGGACCTACCTGGAGGAGATGCGCCGGCGGCTGGCGCAGTTTCTTCCGGTGACCGAGGGGCTGGAGGTGCGCAAGGCTTGGGCGGCAACCATCGATTACACCGCCGACCATCAACCGATTTTCGGCCCGGCGCTCACCGCTGATCACGCGCCGATTGCGGGCGTCACAGTCGCTTCGGCCGGTGGTCACGGCATGATGTGGGGCCCGGCCGTCGCCCGGGTCGCCGTCGACCTGGCGCTGGAGGGGAAGACGAGCCTTGTCGACGTCAGCCCGCTTGGGTTGGATCGCTTCGACGCGGAGGGTCGGAGCCGGCTGGCGACGGATCCGATTGCGCTGCCGTTTCCCAAGAGCCCCCACCCCGTACTGCGCTGAAGCGCGACCTGCGCCCGCTCTTCGACCCGCGCTCCGTCGCGATTCTCGGGGCCTCCAACAATCCGGCGAAGTGGGGGCACGCGCTCGCCCGCGCCGCGCTACGCGGTCGTCGGCGGCGGAAGGTTTTCCTAATCAACCGCAACGGCGACGAGATCCTTGGCGAACGCAGCTACCGCTCGCTCGCCGACCTCCCCGAACCACCTGAGCTGGTCGCGATCGTGGTTCCCGCGCCCGGCTTCGAGGCCGCGATCACCGACGCGGTCACCGCCGGCGCCAGGGCGATTGTCGCGATCACCTCCGGGATTGGCGAACGCGATCAGGCGGGATTGGCGCTGCAGCGCGCTGCCGTCGATCGGGTGCGGGCGGCGGGTGCCGTGATGGTGGGTCCGAACTGCCTCGGTATCGCCGACACGGGCACCGAGCTGGATCTCACCTGGGACGACTTCGGACCCGGACCGGTCGGCCTGATCTCCCAGAGCGGCAACCTCGGCCTGGAACTGGCCCAACTCGCCCACGAGGCCGGCGTCGGTTTCTCGAGGTTTGTTTCGCTGGGTAACCAGGCCGACCTGAGCGCGGTGGAATGCCTCGAGTCCTTGATCGAGCATGAACCGACGCGGGTCATCGCGGTTTACGTCGAGGACTTCGGCGACGGTCGGGCCTTTGCGTCGATCGCTGAGTCGGCTGAACGCGCCGGCAAACCGGTGATCCTGCTAACGGTAGGCACCAGCCCGGCCAGCGTCCGCACAGCGTTTTCGCATACCGCCGCCCTGGTGAGCGAATCGATCGCTGTCGACGCCGCCTGCCGCGCCAGTGGCATGTATCGGGTCGAAACGCCCCAGCAGCTGATCGACCTGGTCCAGATGCTGGTGACGGCTCAGCAGCCCAAGGGCCGTCGCGTCGCCATCGTCGGCGACGGCGGAGGTCACGTCGCGCTCGCCGCGGATCGGCTGACTACCCACGGTCTGGCCGTCGAACCCTTCACCAATGGGTTGGCAGCGGACCTCGCAGTCATCCTGCCGCAGACCGCGAGCAGCGGCAACCCGGTCGACATTGCCGGTGGGGGAGAGGAGGATGTCTTCAATTTCGAGCGGGTGATCCGCGTGATCGCCCAGTCCGGCGAGGCCGATGCACTCCTTCTGACCGGCTACTTTGGCGGCTACAGCGAGCAGTCGGAGGCCTTTCGGCGGCTCGAGCTCCAGGTCGCCGAGGCCCTGGCGCACGCCGCTCAGGAAACAGGGCTCCCGCTGGTGGTGCAAACCATGTATCCGCGGTCGGCGACCACGGTCGCCCTTCGCCGTCACGGGATCCCGGTCTACGCCGATATCGAAGCCGCCGCCAGCTCGCTGGCTCGAGTCGTCGACCACATCGCGAACCCTGCGTTGGGTCTGCCCCCGCCGGTCACACCTCGGACCCAATCACCAGTCGTTAGGGCCAGCGACTACTTCGGTACCCGGCGGTTACTCGCCGACGCGGGCGTGGCCTTCATCGACGCGCTCACGGCCGAATCTGTCGATGAGGCCATCGCCGCAGCCGCGTCGCTGGGCTACCCGGTGGTGCTCAAGGCGCTCGGTAGCACGCACAAGAGTGATGCCGGCGGCGTGCGGCTGGCTATCGCCGATGCGCCCACGTTAACCGGGGCGTTCAACGAGATGCGGGGCCGGTTGCAGCCGCCACGCTTTTCGGTCGAGCGGATGGCGCCCATCGAACGCGGCGTTGAGTTATTGATCGGCGTGAAACGAGATCGGAGCTTTGGGCCGGTGGCGCTGGTCGGGCTCGGTGGACGGTATGCCGAAGTCTTTCGTGACGCAGCGGTCGCCCTCGCGCCGATCACCAGTGAGCAGGGCGTTCGGCTGATCGGATCGTTGCGCGGCGCTGGGCTGCTGCTGGGCCGGCGCGGACGGCCTCGCCTCGACATCGAGGCCGCTGCCCGAGCCCTCAGTGCGCTGTCGCTCCTCGCTGCCGCCATGCCGGCAATTACCGAGGTCGAGATCAATCCGCTGCTGGTACTCGAGACCGGCGCCCTTGCCCTCGATGCCCGGCTGGCCGCTGACGCGCCCGGTGGCTAGCCGGGAATTTCGTGCTCGACCGTAACGAACAGTGCGGTCCGGGAGTGGTCGATGAAGTTCGATTCATCGTCGGTCGACGCCTTCCATTCCGGAGATCGCCAGGCCGCCTGAAGGGCGGCGAGATCGTCGAACCACAGTTCAGCCATGCCATCGAACGAGGGGGCCGGCAGGTCGTCCGGACGGGAGAGCGCATGACTCTGAACCAGCCGGCGGAGCCCAGGGATCCGTCGCCCGATCGGGCCGTGCACATCACGCCAATATTGGGAGAACTCCTCGAGGGACATGTCAGGCCGCCGCGTGATGCAATAAACGAGCTTGATCATGAAGGCCCAGTCTATGCGCCGAAACAGGCTGGTCCGGGTTGTCGCGGGGATAGTCGCAGTCCTTCCGGTCGTGTTCGTGAGCGAGGGGCGACCTTGACTCAGTAGTGCTAATGTGCTAGCGTGCTAGCACAATGGCGCTGATCGCGTTCCACCTCGATCCGAATTCCGGCGTTTCCTACTACGTCCAGCTGATGCAGCAGGTCCGACAGGCGCTCCTGTTTGGGCTGCTGAAATCGGGAGATCGGTTGCCCACGGTAAAGGAGGTGGCCGCTCAGGTGGCGCTCAACCCGAACACCGTTCTGCGCGCCTACCGCGACCTCGAGCACGAGGGACTCGTGGTCAGCCGTCCCGGACTCGGCACCTTTGTCGCCACCACGGTAGCGCCGGCGGTCGCGCAATCGAGCTACGCGTCGCTGAGACGTGAGCTCGAGCGCTGGATTCGCAGGGCCCAGGAGGCCGGGCTGGACGACGACACGCTCGCCGCTCTGGTTGCCCACGTGCTACATGCCAGGGCGCAGGAGGTGGTCGCATGATCGCGCCAATCGAAGCCACCGGATTGGGCAAGCGGTTTGGTCGGACCTGGGCGCTGCGCGACTGCTCAGTGCGGGTGCCCGCCGGAAAGATCGCCGGGCTGGTGGGTCCCAACGGTGCCGGCAAGACGACGTTTCTCCACCTGGCGGCGGGTTTGCTCAGGCCGAGCAACGGTGAGATCAGCGTCTTCGGCCGATCGCCGCAGGCACAGCTGTTGCTCCTGCTCGATCGGGTCGGCTTCGTGGCGCAGGACACGCCACTCTACAGCGGATTTTCCGTCGCCGACATGCTCCGCTTCGGCGAGAAGCTGAACCGTCGCTGGGACCAGGCGGCTGCTGAAGCGCGATTGCGGACTCTCGACATCCCATTCGACAGGCGAATCAGCCACTTGTCGGGTGGGCAGCGATCGCAGGTCGCGCTTGCCCTCGCCCTGGGCAAGCATCCCGAATTGCTGCTCCTGGATGAGCCGGTGGCGAGGCTTGATCCGCTGGCCCGCCGCGAGTTCATGCAGCGGCTCGCGGAAGCGGTGGCCGAGGAAGGGAGCACTGTGCTGCTCTCGTCGCACGTGATGGCAGACCTGGAAAGAGTTTGCGACTACCTGATCATCATTGCGGCCGGACAGGTCCAGGTCGCCGGCGACATCGACGCGCTGCTCGCCTCGCATCACCTCCTCGTCGGGCCGCGGCTTGACAATGACGGCCGGCTCAATGGCACGGTCGTCATCAAAGCCCAGCACACTGAGCGGCAGTCGTCGCTCTGGATCCGCGGAAGGGTGCCGGGGCTCGGACCCGGATGGCGCGAAGAGCCACTGCCACTCGAGGAAGTGGTTATCACCTATCTCTCAGCGCCTCAAGCCGGGACGCTGCCCAGGCCTGAGCTCGAGGAGGGGGCATCATGACCTGGGTCACCTGGCGGCAGCATCGGCTGGAAGCGTTCTGGGCGCTCCTCTTCGTGTCTCTCCTCGCCGGCTGCATCGGTTATGTCGCGCTGCAGCTCGCCATTGCCTCGAGCCACTGCGGGCCGACCGTTGGGTTCGGCTACTGCTTGTCCGGCGATCCGTTCGGCCAACTGGCCCGATCCATTCTGCGTTTCAACCTCTTCACCTACGGTCTGGTCGTCCTCCCGGCGCTGGCCGGCGCGTTCATCGGCGCACCGCTCGTTGCGCGGGAGATCGAGAACGGTACGCAGCATCTGGCCTGGACCCAGGGTGTGACGCGGATGCGCTGGCTGCTCGTGAAGCTATTCCTCATCCTCGTTCCGCTGCTCGCGGCCGCTGCGTTGGTCGGCTACCTCGAGGTCGTGCTGCTCAATGTCCAGGGACCACAGATCAATCGCTGGGACGTCTTTGATCAGCAAGCCCCCGTCGTCCCGGCCGCAACGTTGTTCGCACTCGCTCTTGGTGTCGCGTTTGGCGCTGTGATCGGTCGATCAGTGCCGGCAATGGCCGCCACGCTGGTGACCTTCGTGATCGTTCGTGTCGGCATCGCGGAGCTGGTGCGTAGCCACTACCTCCCCCCGCTCCTGAACACCACGCAAGACCTATCCGCCGTTGGCAGTCAGGCCGACCCCACGGCGTGGTGGCTGGGATTCCCGGACTACTACGACTCGACCGGACACCTCCTCGGCAATCTCCTCGGTCCAGGCGCTGGCCAGCCGAGTTATGTGACGCAGTATTTCCAGCCGGGCGATCGGTTCTGGGCATTCGAAACGATCGAGGCCGCGATCCTGACGGGCCTCGCGTTGCTGATCCTGGGGGTGGCCGTCTACTGGGTGACGCGGCGCACGACCTGACCGCAGGTTGCTAGACGTCGATCCATTCCGGGCGCGGGGCGGGGGCGGCCGGCTTGTTCTTGCCACGCGACCGGCGCCGTACGAGGATGACGCCGGCTCCCACGATGGCCAGCAGGAACAATGCCGCCGAGCCGTAGATCGGGAGTCGCGACCGGAGGAACGGTTCCCGGCCCATCCCCCAATTGATCAACGTCAGTGACGGGTTCCCGCAGAAAACCGATGCGCTGCCCGTGTAGGGAGCGGCGGGAAGGTCATCGGCGCTCCTCGTGAGCTCGAACTGGAAATTGAAAACATTGGCTGGCTGAGCGCCGAATTGCAGCGACTCCAATGTGAGTCGCTCGTGAGCCTGGTGGCGCTGCGCGAAGTAGGCACTGAGCTCGCTTCGGTTTCGTGGCGAAGGACTCGAGAACTCACCGGGAGCGTCGGTCGTGTACTGGGAGTAGTCTGCGACGAGCTGGTCGAGCCTGCTGGCGTCGCCCTTATTGAAGGCATCGATGAACGACGTGACGACCTGACGAGTCGAACTCTCGGTGCACGGGGACGCGCCCGACCCGGGCAACGCCACTGCCGCTCCCGGTGATGCGGCGAGCAACGCCACCGCAGCGAGAGCTACAAACGGGCGGGCGCGCATGCTGCCACAACGCAAGTCGGGCAGCCGAGCTGTCAGGCCAGCGCGGCCTCAACGACGCCGCGGGCGGCGCCGAGGACGGGAAGCAGGTCATCGGCCAGACCGTGGCGTCGCTGCAGGTAGGCGCCATCGTTGACCCCGACCCAGACCTGGGTCGTTTCGTCCTCCCAGACGAGGATCTTCAAGGGCAGATCGATCGCCGATTCCGGAGAAGCTTGCATCACGCGGGTGCCGGCTGCGGGGTTGCCGAAGAGGATGAGCGTGGTCGGCCGAAGGTCGAGCCCTGCGCCTTGTGCCGCCTGCTGCTGATCGATCGTAACGAAGAGGGTCAGCTGTCGCCGCTCGATCTCTGCGCGGAGGCGGTCGATCGTCTCCGCGTACCCGAACCGGCTCGCGATCCTGACCACGCCGCTGGTTTCGGTCATCGCAGCGTCAGGGCTCCGCCGAGCCGTACACCGGAACCTGATGCAGCTCCATGCGATCGTATGGGTAACGGGCCGCCACCTCTTCATTCAGCTCGATGCCCAGCCCGGGAGCTGTCGGGGGGATGACGTAGCCGTCGACCCACTGGATCCGCGTTTTCAGGATCTCGGCGTGGAACCCGCCCCAGGTTTCGATCCCTTCGAGCAGGAGAAAGTTGGGACTGCAGGTGGCGAGCTGGATGTTCGCCGCGCCCACCACCGGTCCGGAGTAGAGGTGCGGAGCGATCTGCGCATAATGAGCCTCGGCCATCCCGGCGATTTTCTTCGCTTCGAGTAGGCCGCCGACACGGCCCAGGTTCATCTGCAGGATCGAGGCGGCGCCCGAGGCGAGCACGCGGGCGAACTCGTATTTCGTCGTCAGCCGTTCGCCCGTCGCGATCGGGATGGAGGTGGCGCGAGCGACTTTGGCCATCTCCTCCGGCAGCTCCGGTGGAATTGGCTCCTCGAACCAGAGAGGGGAGTAGGGCTCGAGCCGTCTGGCCAGACGGATTGCACCCGACGTGGTGAACTGGCCGTGGGTGCCGAAGAGGAGATCGCAGCGGTTCCCGACCGCCTCTCGAATCGAGCGCAGGTACGCCTCGGAGCGATTGAGGGCTTCCAGGCTCGGCTGCCGCGGGTCGAGGGTGGCGTAGGGACCGGCGGGATCGAATTTCAGCGCGGTGAAGCCGAGCTCGACGTATTCAAGGGCTCGCTGGGCCGCGAGTTCGGGATCCGAGTAGACATCCGCGAGATCGCCATCTCGCGCATAGATATAGGTGTAGGCGCGCAGCCGCTCGTGGACCTGGCCGCCGAGCAAGGCGTAGACCGGCTTCTCGACGGCCTTCCCGACGATGTCCCAGCAGGCCATCTCCATACCGCTCAATACGCCCATCAGTGAAATATCCGGTCGCGCTGTGTAGCCGCGGCTATAGACGTCGCGCCACAGGCGTTCGATCCGGAACGGATCGGCGTCCATGACATGACGCGCAAAGACGTCCTCGATCATCTGCGCGACCGTCTTCGGCCCGAAGGTGGAGACGAAGACTTCGCCCAGTCCCTCGATGCCGTCATCCGTGACCAACTTGAGGAACACGAAGTAGCGACCGCCCCGATCCGGCCGTGGATTGCCGACGATGAACGTCTTGAGGCCGGCGATCTTCATGACGAGAACACGATCACGTTACGCACCACGTCCTCCCGGCCAGCGGACGCGATGGCGGTGTTGATGTCGCCCAGTGGGTAGCGCCTGGAGACCAGCTCGTCCAGTTTCAGGCGTCCCTGGCGGTACAAACCGAGCAAACGCGGGATGTCGATCTGCGGTCGGACGGATCCGACTTTGCTGCCGAGGATGCGCAGCCCGTCGTGCGCGATCTGGCCGGGGTCGATGGTGGCCACGCCTGACGGCGGCATCCCGACCAGCACGACGGTCCCGCCGCGGCGCGCGAGCGCGACGCCCTGCTCGACCGCCGACGTCGATCCAGCGGTCACGATCACGGTGTCCGCGCGCCGGCCTCCGGTCAACGCCGCGACCATCCCATCGAGACTCTCTTGTTTTGGGTTGATGGTGTGGGTGGCGCCGAAGGCCCGCGCCACGGCGAGCTTCTGGTTTGAAATATCGACCGCGATGATGGTTCGCGCCCCGCTGACCGCCGCAGCCTGGACGGCGTTGAGACCGACACCGCCGGTTCCGATCACGACGACGTTGCTGCCGGGCTCGACCCCTGCCGTATTGACGACGGCGCCGAACCCGGTGATCACCGCACAGGCCAGGACCGAGGCGGCATCAAACGGGATGGCATCCGGGATCGCCACGGCCTGCGAGGCGTCGATGACGATCGAGTCGGCGAACGCGCCGGTGCGTGTTCCCTGCGTAATCGGGCTTCCGTCGGCCGCCCTGATCGGGCTCTCGCGGTCCAGCCGGAAGGTCGCCTCGCAAAACACCGGCTCGCCCCGCGCGCAGGAGTCGCAGCGCCCGCACGACCGAACCAGGGTGACCACGACATGCTGCCCCGGGCGCAGCCCCTCGACACCTGGGCCAACCGCATCGACGATGCCGGCCGCCTCGTGGCCGAAGACCGCGGGCAGCGTCCCGCCCCACGCGCCTTCGATGTTGTGCACGTCGCTCTGGCAGATCCCGCACGCCTTGAGCTGGACCTTGAGCTCGCCAGCTCGAGGGGGCGCAATGTCGACCTCCTCGATGACCAGGGGCTTACCGAACGCTCGACAAACGGCGGCCTTCACCTGCGGCGTTAGTAAAACAGACCGATAAACTGGACCGGTGCGCGAGACCGAACTGATCCGATCCTTGCGGGCCGTGCGGCAGTTTTCCAAGCGCGAGATCGCGGACGACGTCCTGCACGACATCATCGACACCGGGCGATGGACCGGGTCGTCCAAGAACACACAACCCTGGGACCTGATCGTGGTCAAGAACCGAGAAACTCTCGTGGCGCTGTCGAAGTGCGGCCAGTTTGCCGGACATCTCGCCGGGGCGACCGTCGCGATCGCGCTGGTCATGCATGGCGACGACGCCTGGACCTGCATGGACGAGGGCCGCTTGATGCAGAACCTGATGCTGGCGGCCTGGGCGCATGGCGTCGGATCGTGCATCGGGTCGATCTATCCCAGGGACAACGAACAACGCGCGCGGGACCTCCTGGGCGTTCCCTCCAACCGGTTCGTGCGGACCGCGCTGTCGGTTGGCTATCCAGTGAGTCCGCAGGCGCTGCGCCTACCGGCGAACGCGCGGGTTCCGAGAGGGCGCCGGCCGCTGGAGGACGTGGTCAGCTGGGAGCGCTTCGGGAACCGCAGAGCCTAGCGGCCTTTCCAGATCGGGTCGCGCTTTTCGACGAAGGCGCGGGCACCTTCGAGCTGGTCGTCGCTCGAGTAGAGGCGATCGACGGTCGCGAACTTCTTCGTCGCGACCCGGGTGACGGCTTCCTGCTCGGACATTGTTTGGGTCTCGCGGACCACTTCTTTGATGGCGGCGAAGACGAGCGGTGGGCCCTGGGCCAGGAAGGCGGCGAGCTCGCGGGCCCTGGGCATCAGCTCACCGGCCGGGACGATCTCTTTCAACAGGCCCCATCGCATGGCTTCGTCGACTTCCATCCAGCGGCCAGTGAGCAGCAGGTCCATGGCGACGTGGTACGGAATGCGGCGCGGCAGCTTGATGGTCGCCGCGTCGGCCAGCGTGCCCGCCCGGATTTCCGGCAGCGCGAACCGGGCATGCTCGGCGGCGATGATCAGGTCGGCCGAGAGCGCGAGCTCGAATCCGCCGCCGACCGCCAAACCGTTGACGGCGGCGATGATCGGTTTGTTGAGATTGGGGAGCTGCTGGAGGCCGCCGAAACCGCCGATTCCGTAATCGGAATCGGGCCGGGCGCCCTCGGCGGCTTCCTTGAGGTCCCAACCGGCTGAGAAGAACTTTTCCCCGCCGCCGGTGACGATGGCCACCCGCAGCTCCGGGTCGTCGCGAAAGGCGGCGAAGCATTCGCCCATCGCCTGGCTGGTCGTGGCGTCGATCGCGTTGGCTTTCGGCCGGTCGAGGACGACTTCAAGCACCGGGCCGTTGCGCGTGAGACGAAGCGGCCCACCGGCGATCGGCATTTTCATGCGCCGAGGGGACGGAGCAGGTCGCGGGCGATGATGTGCCGCTGGATCTCGCTGGTCCCATCCCAGATCCGGTCGACTCTCACGTCGCGCCACATGCGCTCGAGGGGAAGCTCGGCCATCAATCCCATCCCGCCAAAGATCTGGATGGCTCGGTCGGTCGCGCGGGCCGCCATCTCCGAGGCGTAAAGCTTCGCCTGGGCGATCTCGCGATCGGCGCGCAGTCCCTGGTCGAGGCGCCAGGCCGCGGCCAGCGTCAGGTATTCCGCCGCGTCGATCTCGGTGACCATGTCGGCCAGCTGGAACGAGACCCCCTGGAACTTTCCGATCGGGCTGCCGAACTGGCGCCGGCGGGCGGCATGATTGAGCGCCAGGTCGAAAGCGCGGCGCGCCTTGCCCACACTGGTGGCGGCGACGCTCAACCGGGTCGACCGCAGCCAGGTATTGGCCATCTCAAAGCCCTGTCCCTCTTCGCCGAGGATCTGTGACGCTGGGACCCGGCAATCGTCGAAGGTCAAGATTGAGTTGTTGTAACCGCGGACGGAGACCGATTGATACCCCGGGCGGATCTCGAATCCGGGCGTCCCCCGGTCGACCAGGAAACAAGTGATGCGTTTTTTCGAGGGAGATTCTTCGCCGGTGCTGGCGAAGAGGATCACGAAGTCGGCCACGTCGGCGTGGCTGATGAAGTGCTTGGTGCCGTTGATGACCCAGTCACTGCCGACCCTGCGCGCGGTGCATTTCATGCCGCGCACATCGGAGCCCGCGTCCGGTTCCGAGATGGCCAGGGCGTCGATCTTTTCGCCGCTGACGGTCGGCGCCAGGTAGCGCGGCTTCTGCTCCTCGTTGCAGGCGCAAAGAATGTTCGACGGCCGTCCCCACCAGACATGCAGCGCCCACGACGTCCGTCCGAGCTCGCGCTCCAGGAGGGCAAAGGTGACGTTGTCCAGGCCGCCGCCGCCGAATTGTTCCGGGATGTTGGGCGCGTAGAACCCCAGCGCCTTCACCTTGCGCTGGATCTCACGGCCCAGCTCCTTCGGCACATGGCCGGTTCGCTCCACCTCCGGCTCGAGCGGGTAGAGCTCTTTCTCGACGAAGCCCCGCACGGTCTTGACCACCATCTCCTGTTCGGCGGTCAAGCCGAAATTCATGCGCCGGTCACCGCCATGATGCGGATCAGCTGATCGTCCCGCCAGCGCTCGAGCTGCTTGATCGAACGACCGTTGGCCTGCGCCGTGGTTCCCTTGACCATCCGCCTCGCCAGCTCCGGCGTCAGCTCGGGGGCGCGCAGTTTCGTCCACGGCAATTTCAGGGCTGGCCCGAACTGCTCGAGCATGTGACGCATGCCGTCGTCGCCGCCCGCCATGTGAAAGGCGAGGCAGGTCCCCATGAAGGCCCAGCGAAGCCCCGGCCCATAGACGATGGCGTCGTCGATCTCCTGGGTGCTGGCAATGCCGTCGGCCACCAGGTGAAGCGCCTCGCGCCAGAGCGCCTCCTGCAATCGATCCGAGATGTAGCCGGCGATCTCTCGCTTGACGTGCAGCGGCCGCATCCCAAGGCGGCGGTAAAACGCGCTCGCGGACCGGATCGCCGGCGCGGTGGTGCGGTCTCCGCCGACCACTTCGACCAGGGGCAGGAGATACACCGGGTTGAACGGATGTCCGATCAGCACCCGCTCCGGGTGGCGGCAGCGGGCCTGGATACGGGTGGGCAAGAGGCCGGAAGAGCTGGAGGCAATGACCACGCTGGGGGCGGCGACCCGGTCGATCTGGGCCAGCAGTGATCGCTTGAGGCGTTCGTCCTCGGGGGCGTTTTCTTGCACGAAGTCGGCGCCGGTCACGGCATCGTCGAGGTCGCTGGCAAACGTCAGGCGGCGGCGCGACGCGCCCTTGCTGAGGCCGACGCGTTCGAGCGCCGGCCAAGCATTCGCGACGGCGGCTCGCAGGCGTGGCTCCGCGCCGGGCGCCGGGTCCCACGCTACGACGTCCATCCCATTCGCCAGTGCGCGGGCGGCCCAGCCGCTGCCTATTACCCCGGCGCCAATTACCGCCAGGCGCCGAGCGTCCCCTCTTTCCCTCCCTCGCTCGCGGGCGAGGGCAGGGTGGGGGCTTTTCACGAAACCGCGGCCGGCCGGGCGGTCTTGAGCCGCAGCTTGGTGCGGGCTTCGGCGGGGGTCAGCGCACGAGCGCCGAGCAAATCGATGATCTGAATCGCCCGTTCGACCAGCTGGCCATTGCTAGCGAACACGCCTTTCTTCAGATAGAGGTTGTCTTCCAGTCCGACCCGAACGTGGCCGCCGAGAATGACAGACTGGGCCACCATCGGCATCTCGTGACGGCTGATGCCAAATGCCGCCCAGACCGCGCCCTCGGGCAGCTCGTCGCGCATGGCCATCATCGCGTTGGTATCCGCGGGCGCTCCATAGGGAATGCCGA
>Ga0307479_10000215_pt1 | contig 54450 bp, 49 predicted proteins | sample atmos_gasesECM4C_FD_203743 | JGI IMG/M metagenome (GOLD analysis project Ga0307479, IMG submission 203743) | Hardwood forest soil microbial communities from Morgan-Monroe State Forest, Indiana, United States - atmos_gasesECM4C_515 | ecosystem: Environmental > Terrestrial > Soil > Temperate...
GCACCGCAACGCGGCCAGGAATTTGTTCGATTTCAGCGGTCGCGGGCGTGCCAACCAAGGTAAAGGCCGCGCCGCGAATCTCTGTCGTGCCGTTGGCGCGCATCCCGAACATCGTTCCATCCGCCGCGGCGGTCAAATCGGTGGATTGCTCTTGCGCTGGAAACGTCGTGAATTGATTGGTGGCCGCATCCCACGCCGCCAGCGGGCCGCCCGGCGGGCTGGCAAGCGCCAAAAAGACGTGATCGCCGTTAGCGTTTGCCTGAAGAAGCGGCGCTCCGGTGAGGGAATTAACCTGGGGCTGTGGAGCCGGCAATTGTAGTGTTGGAGGGTTCGTAAGGTTCAATTGCCCAAGGCAAGGGCTGCAGGCTCCCGATCCTCCTCCCTCGCCACTCAAGCCCACAAATGCGGTTTGCATGCTGGTTGCCGCGACGCGGGCCGGACCGGAATTGGCGAAATTGGCCACGGGCGGGATTGGCACCGTTGTACCGCCCGTGCCATTGGCGGAGTCCGGATTGAGCAAGTAAACCTTCTGTGCGCCGAAATCTGCAACTACAAGCTGCGATCCATCGGGCGTCAGGGAGAGCCCGCGAATCGCAGCGGTCGGCGGTGGTCCGCCGGGTGGCAGGAGGCCGATCGAGAATCCATTTGAATTGAGATCGAACACATCCACGTGATCCGTCGTGCTCAAGTACAGTCGTTGGCGACCCCTGTCGTACAGCAAAAACTTGTAGAGCGCCTGTGGCGCTGCTTTTGAGCAACCACCATTCTTCGAACAAACCTCCACGCTTTGCAAATACTGGAATGCCCTCGCCAGCGTGGCTGCCCCCGCGGACGAAGTCACCGAAACATCTGCCTTCCCCGCTGTGCCCGCGGGCGCTTGTAGCGTGATGCGCTCGAGCGAAAACGGGTAGCTCGGATCGAGCCCGAGAGACGCGGTGAGGCTCGCGACATTCTCCACATTCTGAACTGTTGCGTTTGCGCCGCCGATATTTACCGCAATTTTGCTCGCATCGCTCCCAAAGCCGTAGCCGTAGATTTGCACGCTATCACCGCCGCCCTTCACGCCGGCGTTGGGCAAAATCTCCAGAATCTGCGGACCATAGCTGAACGCGTCCGGCGCAATCGCCAGCCATCCGCTCGGGAAATACGCCGCGAGATTCACAGCACCGCTGACGACACTCGGCGGAGAGCTGGTTTGTATTTGTGTGTCGCCTGTCACACTGGCTGTCGTGGCACTTTGGGTCCCAAATCTCACGTGCGCCGTCAGTTCAAAATTCTGCCCTGTTAGCACGGTCGCCGTTCCCCCCACAAACGCCCCGTCCGACGGCTGCGCGCTCGGTGCAACAGCAAATACCGGTGCTGTCACGGGCAAGGCGCGCAGTGTGCCTGCATCGATGAAGCTGACGCCGCGATTCGCTACGCCAAACAGCAGCTGCGTTTCATCGCCTTCTTCGATTTCCGATCGTCCTCCCTGGATCGCGACATCGGGGATTTGTCCGATGACGTGTAAATCAAGGCCATCGAGCACGGTGATTAGAGGAGGCATGCCCGCGTTTTCGCTAGCGTACAAAAACTTTCCGTCGCGCGAAAATGTCATGCCGTGCACGCTCGTCGTAGCGCGCGAGATTACTCGAGTGAGCGCGCCATCGAGCAGAAGAATCTGCGTGGCTCCATTCAGCGTAAAAACAACCGCAAATCGGCTGCCATCACCGTTCGCGGCGGCCAGCGAAATTGTCCCGGGCCCTGGAGTCTGCGGCCCCACCACTATCGCGCCATTGGCATCAAAAACCCCAATCTCCCCGCTCGCGTCGTTGGCCGCTGCCAGTAATTTGGTGCGGTTGCCCGTGCGCGCAATCGCGCCCACCCCATTTCGGAAAAGCGGCGTCGCAGCAGGCGCCGACGTCAAATCCGTCAGCGCACTAGCTGGGGGAGCTAAGGGATCCCAAAGCGCCAGAAGAGCTTTCGCTGATCCCGGCTGCCGCAAGCGCGCTGCCTCCTTTCCACTGGACAATGCCAGCACTTCCACAGGCCTGTCGAAAATCACGTTTGGGGTTGGTGAGATCCCGACGATCGCGTAGTGCGCCTTTACCTGCAGCGAAGTCGTATCAATCGCAACAATCTCCTCGAGCGATGTGCCCACCCACACTGTGCTTCCGTCGGCGGAAAGATCCGTGCTGCTCGCACCCGGAACACTGATCTGCCCGATTCGCGTTTGGTCCACGGTTGAAAACACTTCGACACGATTCCTCGCGCGATTGGCGACAAACAAATGCTTATTCGCAGGATCGTAAGCGATCCGCCGGTGCCGAGGCTCGCCCGGCGGGTCGTCGGCCGTGGCGATGGAATCCGTCCTCACATAGCCGGTCCGAGGAAGTCCGGACGGAATCCCCGCCTGCACCACAAGCGCGAGGTTGGCGGAGTGCGAGAGAGCATTGCTGGTGGCCTGCACGGCCACATTAAAATTCCCGGTAGGCGCGTTTGCCACTGCTCCCAAAACCACCGGCACGCTCGTATTCGCTGCCACACTAAAAGGGCTCACGGGATTCGAAAGCACGCCGCCGGGCAAGCTGCCTAGCCTCACCTGCACCACGCCATTGAAGCCATTCTGGCCACTCACCGAGATGCTGAGTGCGGAACTCGTCACGCCTTGCATGATGGTGATCGTATTTGACGAAAGCGCGATGGAGAAATCTTGTGCAGGTGGAGCCGGTAGAGAAACGAGTGCACTGCTGGGAGATGTTCCCCCTCCGCAGCCGGTGCATGCAGCCAGCATCACCCCAAGAACGGACCCCGGGACGCTCTGTCGCAACCGCCCCACGGAATGACCCCCGTGTACACTCCGCGCCGCTCGTGGGCTCGAGCCTGTCGGCTAGACAGGCTGGTCGAGCTCAGCGCGCTTCTCTGAGAGGATAGCTGCGACACACTGCGCCGACTCCGGTGTACTTGTCAAGTTGAGAAATACGGTCAGCAGGCGGGTGAGGCGGACCAAAAAAACGGAAGGGCGGCGCGAACTGCGTCTGCGCGCCGCCCTTCGAGGGAAGCGTGGCTGCAACCTGCGCGGAACTAAATCGTCTTCGTTGCCGGGGCGCCAACCGAAGGAGACGCCGTTTTTGCGAAAGCGCTATGCGCGCTTTCCTTCTCCGGGCTCCTGTCGATTTCAATCGAGCCTTTGAAGTACGCGCCGTCTTCGATGGAGATCCGTGAAGTCGTCAGGTCCCCGACCACGGACCCGTCCTTCTTGATCTCGATCCGGTCCTTTGCGCGAAGGTTTCCCTTCACGGTGCCGTACACGATCACCTCGCGGGCGATGATGTCGGCCGTAACTTTCGCGGTGGCCCCGACCGTCAACCGTTTCTCATCGAGCTGGACCAGCCCTTCGACCGCGCCATCGATCACCAAATCTTCGTTGCCGGAAATCTCACCTTTCACATGCAGGCTGGCCCCGAGCCGCGCCGTCGCGCGATCCGCGGTCGCCCCCAATGGACGCATTGCATCTGTACTCATTGCCGTTGTTCCCTCCCAAGCCGCCGAAGCATGCTTCGGCGCTTGATTCGCTGTTGAATTTTTTGCTTCCGTTTGCGCGCCTTGCGGCGCTTCGGCTTTCTTACTCCACATGTACCTCTCCGTAGGACAGCAAGACCCTCGCGGTTTCCAGCGGGGGTAATGCAAACTGTAGACCCCGGTTCGTTCTACGGCAAACGAAGTATACTCCTTCTGTTCCTGACAGTTACTAGACTTTAGGCCAGTGCCTATCCTTCCCTTTTTAAGCCGAGGGTTTGTCCGGAACTGGCTGAGTGGCAAGAAATTCCTCGCGAAAACGGTCCGCATAAGAATCGAGCAGTTCCTGAATGCGTTCGGGTTTTGCCGCTTTCAAGACAAACCCCGCGTGGTGGTATTTCGCCACGCGATAAACAATTTCCGGATCGTTGTATGCGGATGTATCAGGTTGCTCCTGCCTCGCTAGCGACAAGATCACTCCCGCGTAATCGTCGCGAACTCTGGGCAGTTCATACGCTTGTTTCCCGGTCCCGACCTCCAGCCGCGCCCATTCCCTCCAAAGATTTATTCCTGATGCTGCTTCGATCACTTCAGCGATATAGGCGCCCCCCACGCGCGCCGCGACCTCGATAAAGTAAAACTTCCCGTCGGCATGGGCTTTCAAGAATTCCGCGTGCGTCACCCCGCGCACCATGCTCAGCCCTTTTAGCAGCTTCCGGTTAATCTCCAAAAGATTTTTCGCGTCGGCAGATTCGCGCGGAAGCGTCCGCGTCGTAAACACGCCTCCCTGATGCGCCACTTCCAGTGGCGGCGCGCCGTAGGCATGTGCTTCGGCGAAGACCACCTCCCGCTCCGACACGACGCTGTCCACGTGGTAGACATTCCCGGGCACGAACTGCTCCAACAAATAAAACGATTGCTGGTCTCCGAGCCGATCGAGCCACGGCCACAGCTCCGCCGCTTCATGAATCTTTTTCATCCCAATGCCCGCGGCTTGCGAACGCGGCTTCAGCAGCCACGGCCCCGGCACCCGCGTCATGAACTCGCGCAGATTTTCGTAGTTGAGCACCTGCGCGAATTCCGGCACGAGGATGCCCGCCTCCCTGGCTCCGCCGCGCATGGCCAGCTTGTCCCGGAAATAACGCACTGTCGTCAGGCCCATCCCTGGCAGGCGCAGATGCTCGCGCAGCGCCGACACGTTTTCCATGTCAAACTCATCCAGCGCCACGATGCGGTCAATCGGGCGCGACCTCGCCATGTAACTCACCGTGTGGATCAGGTGCTGCAGAGGCAGATCTTCCGGCATGGTGAAAATCTCGTCGATGCACTCCTTCGGCCAGTTCGCATTCCGCAGCTTTTCCAGGGTGAGCAGTAGCACACGGCAGCCCATCCCCTTGCACGTGCGCAGGAACTCCTGCCCTTTTTCGTAGGAGCTGACACACAGGATAGTCAGCGGGTTGGCTTTCGACATCATTACACCGCTAAGTCTAATATTGTCATTCCGAGCGAAGCGGGACGACTTTTTCCTTCGCTTCGCTCACGCGAAGCGTCGGCCCGCCCAGTCGAGGAATCTCTCTTCAATGCTTCTGGGAATTAGCGCGCATTATACTGTTCTCTCGCCCGCCGGAAATAGGAATTCCAGAAAGGGCCCGACCCTCTGCGACCACGCCGCTTCGTTGTGTTCCCCGCCATCGACGCGCTCGTAATGCAGATCCTCGCCCAATCGCCAGCCTTTTTGCAGCAGCACATCGCGAAACTGTTCGACGTCCTGCACGGTGCGCGGCCCTTCGCGCGTTCCGACGTCCAGCCAGATGCGCGGCCGCGGATGGACTCGTGCCGCCTCGACGAACCTCGTGATCACCTCCTGATTCCACCAAACCGACGGCGAGAGCGCCGCCAATTTTCCGAAAACATGCGGCTGCTTGAGTCCCAAATAGAGCGACAGCAGCCCGCCGAGCGATGACCCGCCCATTCCCGTAAACGCCGGCCCGGAGAGTGTGCGGTACTCTCTTTGCGTGAAGGGCATCACTTCTTCCAACAAGAATTTTGCGAATCGGTCGGCTTGCCCGCCGCCCAGCCGGGGCATTCGCGTGGGCGTGTACTCTCGAACCCGCGCCTTCCCGGCGTTGTAGATTCCCACGATGATCAGCGGCTTGATCTTTCCATCATAAATGCAGCGATCCGCTGTTTGCCCGACGTGCCAGTCCATGCCGGGAATGAAGGAAGTCGTCCCGTCGAAGAGATTCTGCCCGTCATGCAAGTACAGCACTGGGAAACGCTGCGCGGGCTGCTCCTCATAACGCGGCGGTAGATAAACAATGAGGTCGCGCTGATTTCTCAAAGAGCGGGAGCGAAACGCTTCATGTTTGCGAAGATTTGGATTGCTCACGGCGCGATCGTCGCTGGCAGTTTTTTACAGAGCCGCCGCCGTCGAAGCCTCGGCGGCCGCATGCGCCTAATACTTTCTCAACACCCCAATCACCCGCCCCTGAATCTTCAGGTCATTGGCCGCCACCATAATCGGCGCCATGTCCGAATTCGCAGGCTGTAGACGAACCTTCCCGGCTCCCTCGCGGTAGAAGCGCTTCAGCGTCGCCTCTTCCCCTCCGACCAGCGCCACCACGATGTCGCCCGGGTTCGCCACCTGCGTCTGCTCGCAGACCACGTAATCTCCATCCACAATGTGGTCTTCGATCATCGAGCTACCCTTTACCTGCAGCACAAACGAATTTCCTCCCCGCGCAAAATCCCCCAGCGAAATCGTCTCGCGTTCCTCTACAGCTTCGAGCGGCCGGCCGGCCGCAATTCGTCCGACCAGCGGCAGCTCCTGGACTTTGCGGTCCAGCACTTGTTCCTTCACCGGCTTCGGCAATTGCAAAATTTCGATGGAACGGCTTTGGTTATATCCGCGGCGAATGAATCCTTTTTTCTCCAACGTGGTGATGTGCTTGTGCACCGTCGCGAGTGACGTCAGCTTCAATCCCTTGCCAATCTCTTCGAAGCTCGGCGCGTAGCCGTGCTTGGTCTCAAACGCCACCAGGTAATCCAGCACTTCTTTTTGTCGCTTGGTCAGGGCCATGGGGATGACCTCCACTCTTTTCGTTCGTCGGGCGACTCGCGCCACGATCTCTTGCTCACACATTAGGCGAAAAGAAAGCGAACGTCAAGTCCTTTGCGTCCTCGGGTAGTGACTCAGTTTGAATTAATATGGCCCAAAGAACAAAAATAGGATGAATGCAATAGCAGCGGTTAGCACAACGACTTGCCACAGTTTCGGTTTCTTCCAAAGCTGGGATGGAGGGGTTGTCCGCTTCGCGATGAAGTAGAGCTTCCCGATTCCGAGCGACAAGGCACCAAGGAAGATGCCCCATTCTGACGCTGTCATGCTGTTGGCCATTTACGCTACGGCTCCCACTTGCTCGTATCCCAATAATCCCACCAACTCCTCTAAACTCCAAACATGATCTGTGATTCCCACCTCCATCGCGGGCGTTACGCGCAGAGTTTGATGGATTCGGCAGAAATTGTAGTGCATGTAGTGGAGCGCGATGGCCGACCGATGGTTGTCCAGCTTCTTGGAGAACGCATTCGTTAGTCGCGTAAACCGTCGTATCTTCATCCGCATGGTTAAGTTTTGCCGTTCCGCAAAGCTAGTAGAGATATGCTCATGCCGGGGTTTGCCGATAATCGGGATTGAACGGCAGCTAATTACCTCCGCCGGACTGTAGCGGGATTCTTGGTCAGGCGCGTCGTTCCCATAGAGTTTGACCAGCATGGCGTAGTCAATGTCTGTTCCGAATGCTAGCTCTACGGCAGTCAGATAGACGCGATGGCCGTCGGTGGTGAGTTGCACTCGATTCGCTAGACGTGAAGCTAGATCGTGCATGAAGTGTTGCGCGTGCCAAGCATTTCGCTCCCCAATGCGCCAACACGGAACAAGCTTGGTGTCAGCGCAAATCGCTATCCACGTCCACACATCGCCATAGCCAAATTTCCCGCGCAGTTCTTCGGGGACATTCTTCTCTTTGGCGTAGCAGAACGACCAAATTTCATCGCACTGAATCCGCTTGCACGGAAGATTGCGGAACACGCGGCGCTGGTATTCTTCGCACGCTGCGCCAATCTCCGGTAGGAGTTTCAGAACCGTGTTAAACGCCACATTGCACATGCGAGCCGCCGCACGGATGGAATTTCCTTCCACTAGGGCGGCAATGATTTGGGCTTGCTTGCCTTTGCTCAAGCGGTTCATAATATCTACACTATGCATGAGCCGCTCAAGCATGTCAAGCATTATTCTTTAAGAACACCTTTAGTAGCGAGTCCTTTGGGAAGGTCGGATAGTGCGCTTCCGGGAATGGCAATGTCTGCGCGTCTTTCCAAAATCGTGCGGCTTGTGTCCGTCCAAACCGCATATCGAACATCGTAGATTAAGCCGAGTCGCATGTTGTCGTTTTGGCGTTCGCGTCGAATGTCGTCGCATTTGAATCCCCACACTTCCGCAAGCGTATGGGTGTTCTGTCCAGCGAGAACGTGAACTGCAACTCCCGCACGGCCATTTGGGGGAACCACTAAATCGAACGGATGATCTTCGATTTCTCCGCGGAGTTTGACTTTTTCCTCGTACTTAAGTGACTTGGATTCAAGTATTTGCTTCACTTCTGCAAGAAGGTCTTTTTCTACCGCTGGTCGGATTTTGTGAACCAAATACACGTCGGCAATTGTTTTTGTAGCTTCAAGGAATCGTTGCACGTCGGCACCGAGGGATTTCTTGTCGGTATCCAATACTAGATGATCTTGCACAATTCGCAGTCCTGACAGCCTCGCAATTCCTTCAAGTCTCTCTTTGAGGTCTGCTGATATTCTGTACCCCGCATCGCGCAATTCTCCCAGTGTGCGGGATTGGTCGGAAACGATATATTTCTCGCCGGAGATTCGCGTAACAGTCAATTCGACCCTATGGTTCCCGGAGAAATGTAAAGGAAAAGAGAGCGCAACTTCGTCTCCTTCCGTTTCTTCGGCTACGACCAATTCTCGGTAAGTTTTCAGATATTCCGAGAGAATCTCATCAGCCAGTTTGCCCATAATTCACCCCTCGGTTTCTAGCTGCTCTTGCTCGATCTCGATGTTCCAGCGCTCTAAACCCCAATGAAAAAGTCCACGAAGAGAAAGGTCATTTGGTTCCCTCCCCGGCGACCTGACACGGCGATCTTCTTCCGCTTGTGACCACACATGTTCATGCCAACCCCTAACGACAGTGCCATCGGGGTTGTCATGCCACATCTCATAATCCAAACCCCGGATACGGATGCCGTGATATTCCAACGAGGCACTTGGCCGATGCCTGCCAGTTCCCGTGAGATGCCGGGTTACTCTTGCTCTCACGATTAGACCCCGTATCGGGTTGTCGGGTTCCGCCTTGCTGAATACTTGTGCTTGGATGAATATCTCTGTCGGTGTTTCTTTTGGTAGAGGGGTTGCCTTTATAAACTTCCTGGTATCTACGAGAAGGTCTACTTCCGCATTGGTGAATCGTGGAACCATCCGCCGAGTGCGCGGATTCTATCAGGTAAGTAGTGAATGAGATACTGCCTAATGGGTCTTCCTGCTCCAGCGAGCTTTTGCGGCTCGCTTGGCTATCCGTTTTCTCTGTCTTGATGTTAGCTTCTTTGCTCTGGCGGCACCACCCTTCAGTCCGCCCTTGCGTCCAATACGCGCTAGGTAATCTTTGACCGATGGTGCTTGTTGTGGCTCTTCGGTGGATAGCCGCACAATCTCTGCGGCCAATTGATTTGGGTCTCTTGGGAGTTGCTTGCTTGAGCGCCTCATGCATCCATGATGGCACGGTGCGATAGCAGGCGCAAGTGGGCTTATTTTTCAAACTGAGTCACTACCCGTCCTCGGGTAGTGCCTCCCTTTGATTTTGGGCTTCTCTGGCGTGGGCCATAGGAAACATGGGGAGGTTCAGGGTGTTTTAGTTTTTCGATGGAAAACAATTGGGCTGGGAATCCAACTAACATCAGGCCTAATCCAAAACCGATAAAGTCAGGATGCTCGCTGTTGACCATTGCCGTTGGCTTTCCATTTCTAGCTTCTGAGCATGCGTTAGACATTCCTATATTTAAGCCATTTGGAGTCCAAACAAATAGAGCATTCCTGCCAGCGCAAAGAGCTTGGTTGCCGTTAACGAGGGTCACCAGCATGAAATTAGTTGAGGAGATTTGGAGTGAGTAGAATAAGAGAACTGCCCCGCAAAGATTCAGAAATCCAGACAGAATTGCCCAATGAAACTTCTCCATTCGAAGCATGGTTTTACCTCGCAGTTAGAAGTGCAGGGATTGTAGTATTTTTGATTGGAATGTGATGCGTTATTCGCTGCAGTCCGCTACGCGTGCCATTGAGTTCGAGTCGTTCCATGCAACCTATCCTCAATTTCGCGCGTCTTTTCTTTAACGACACATTGCCGCGCGGCGGACTCTCTCCCCGCCGCGCGCGGGCCAGTGTGGTATTCTTTTCCTGTTGGCTCACGGCGGTACACTTCAAAGTTCATTCTTTTCAGCGCGCCGCCTGATTAGATTGTGTGGGCCACGCTCCTCCGGAGGAAATCGCTGAGGAGTTTCGCATTCACCGGGGAAGACTCCTGCATTTCTAGGGGCAAGCACGGGGTAACTCATCATCATGCCGACCATCACGGAAGTTTCGCTGCCGAAACACAAGCGCGAGGTCATCGACCAGGCGGTCATCCGCTTTGCCGGCGACTCCGGCGACGGCATGCAAATCACCGGCAGCCAGTTCACCAACACCGTCGCGCTCTACGGCAACGACATTGCCACGTTCCCCGACTTCCCTGCCGAAATTCGCGCCCCTGCCGGCACGCTCCCGGGCGTCAGCGGTTATCAGCTTCATTTCGCTTCCAATGACGTCTACACCCCTGGCGACGCCGTCGACGTTCTGATCGCCATGAATCCCGCGGCGCTGAAAATGAACGTCGCCGACCTGAAGGCCAACGGCATCCTCATCGTGAATTCTGATGCCTTCAAGGAAAATGACCTGCGCAAGGCACAGATGACTTCGAATCCTCTCGAAGATCATTCGCTCGACAAATTCCGCCTCTTCTCCGTCGAGCTCGAGCGCCTCACAAAAACCGCGCTCGAACATCTCGGCCTCGACGCCAAATCCATCAGCCGCTGCAAGAACTTTTTCGCTCTCGGCATGTGCTACTGGCTTTACAACCGCTCGATGGACCCCACCATTCGCTGGATCGAAAGCAAGTTCAAGAACAAGCCGCTCCTCGTGGAAGCCAACAAGCTGGCCATGAAGGCCGGCTATTCCTACTGCGAAGCCACCGAAGCGTTCCAGATCAGCTACGAAATCCCGCCGGCCAAGCTCTCGCCCGGCGTCTACCGCAACCTCAGCGGCAACCAAGCGCTTGCGCTCGGCTTCGTCACAGCTTCGCAAAAATCGGGTCTCCGCCTTTTCCAGGGAAGCTATCCCATCACGCCGGCTTCGGACATCCTTCATGAGTTGTCACAATACAAAGATTTCGGCGTGATGACTTTTCAAGCCGAAGACGAGATCGCCGCCATCACTAGCTCCATCGGCGCCGCCTATGCCGGCGCGCTCGCCATCACCACAACTTCCGGCCCCGGCATGGCGCTCAAGACGGAGGCCCTCGGCCTCGCTGTCGCCGTGGAAATCCCGCTCGTCATTTGCGACATTCAGCGCGGCGGCCCATCCACCGGCCTCCCGACCAAGACCGAACAGGCCGATCTGCTCCAGGCGCTCTTTGGCCGCAACTCCGAAGCGCCGATCCCGGTGCTCGCGCCGGCCACGCCCAGCGATTGCTTTTGGACGGCGCTCGAAGCCAGCCGCATCGCCATCAAGTACATGGTGCCGGTCATCATTCTTTCCGACGGCTACCTCGCCAATGGCGCCGAGCCCTGGCGCATCCCCGACGTCAGCCAGATCCCGGATTTTCCCGTGCGCTTCGCCACGGAACCCAACTCTCCGGAAGGCTACTTGCCCTACAAGCGGAATCCGGACACGTTGGCGCGCCCCTGGGCCGTCCCCGGCACACCGGGGCTCGAGCACCGCATCGGCGGCCTCGAAAAGCAGGACGTCACTGGCAACATCAACTACGAGCCGCTCAACCACGAGAACATGGTGCGCATCCGCGCGGCAAAAGTTGCCGCCGTCGTACAGGAAATCCCCGACGTGGTCCCCGTCGGCGACACCGCAGGCGACCTCCTCATCGTCGCTTGGGGTTCGACCCACGGCGCCATCACGGCCGCGATGAACGCGCAGCGCGCCCAGGGCCGCAAGATCGCCCATGTTCACCTGCGCCATCTCAATCCGCTTCCCGCGAATCTCGGCGATGTCCTGCAGCGCTACAAAAAAGTGCTTGTGCCCGAACTCAACATGGGCCAGCTTCTGTGGGTCCTGCGCGCTAAATATCTCGTAGACGCCATCGGCCTCAACAAGATTCAGGGCCGCCCGTTCAAGCAAGCCGAGCTCGAACAAAAAATCGAAGAGGTGCTGGGACTTTAGGAGATTTCGGAATGAGCACTGCCACATTGCCGCCCATAACGCCGCTCACCAAAAAAGACTTCCAGACCGACCAGGAAGTCCGCTGGTGTCCGGGCTGCGGCGACTACGCCATTCTTTCCGCCGTGCAGTCCGTGTTTCCCGAACTCGGCATCAAGCGCGAAAATTTCGTGGTCGTGTCCGGGATTGGCTGCTCCAGCCGCTTCCCGTATTACATGAATACGTTCGGCTTCCACACCATTCACGGCCGCGCGCCCGCCGTCGCCACGGGCATCAAAGCTATCCGGCCCGACCTCGAAGTATGGGTCGCCACCGGTGACGGCGACGCTCTCTCCATCGGTGGCAATCACACGATCCACATGCTCCGGCGCAATGTCGGTCTCAAAGTTCTCTTGTTCAACAACCGCATCTACGGTCTCACCAAGGGCCAATATTCCCCCACGTCCGAGTTCAACAAGAAAACCAAGTCAACTCCTTTCGGCTCCGTCGATCGTCCCTTCAATCCCATTTCCCTGGCCATCGGCGCGGAAGCCACCTTCGTCGCGCGCAGCGTGGACGTCTTCCAGGCGCATCTGAAAGACACGCTTAAGCAGGCCGCCGCGCACAAAGGCTCCGCCTTCGTCGAGATTCTACAGAACTGCAACATTTTCAACGACGGCGCCTGGTTCAATCTCACTGAACGCGACGCCCGCAGCGAGCACGTCCTCCAGCTCGAGCACGGCAAGCCTCTCATCTTCGGCAAGAACCACGACAAAGGCATTCGCCGCAAGTCCGACGGTGACATCGAAGTCGTCCAACTCGGCAACGGCATCGCCGAATCCGACCTCGTCGTCCACGACGCGCATCACCCGCGCGCCTCTTACGCTTTCTGGCTCTCGCACATGGAGCACCACCCCGGCTTTCCCACGCCCATCGGTGTTCTTCGCGCCTGGGACGATCTCCCGCGTTACGAAGACGTCATGAACCAGCAAATCAGAGACGTCATCGCCAAACGCGGCCCCGGCGATCTTGCCAAGCTCCTCCGCGCCGGCGACACCTGGGAAGTCAAATAACCCAATCCCGCCGCGCGGGCCTGTTTACCCTAGGTATAATCGATGAACCCGCTCTGCGCTGAGAGGGTTCCCGCCCGGCTCAGCCACCCTTGGAGCCTTGCGCTCCCGGGTGTATACTCCGCCCAGTCTCGCCAGTATGGACCGTTGTTAAATGTTGGATTCTGCCACCGCGCCGGGTCAGATGACGGAGCCTCCTGCCAACGAACCCCGTCTCGAGTCGTGGGGCGAAATTGCCGCGCATCTGCGCCGGGACGTTCGCACCGTTCAGCGTTGGGAGCGATATCACGGACTCCCCGTCAGGCGCCTGAAGGTCGGGAAGCTCGCCACTGTCTACGCTTATCGCTCTGAATTGGACAAATGGTTTCTCGAGCACCAGCCCAAGCTTGAAGCTGAAGATCCTCACGCTGAATCTGCTACCGCCGAAGACGTGTCGACCGAATTAGCCGCCTCCGCTCCCGGCGAAGCACCCGGCGATTCTACTCACCCAAAATCATTTGGTCTTCGGAAAATACTTGTCGCTGGATTGATTCTGCTCGGCGTCACGATCGTCGTTTATTTCATCGTGCCTCACCCCCCTCGTCCTCGCCGCGTGGCCGAAAGAACACGCCTCTTTGTTCGTCCTTTCGCGAACCGCAGCGGCGATGCCAAGCAGGACGAATTCGCCGAGGGGCTCACCGACGAGATCAACACGCAACTCGGAAAGATCGCTCCGCGACGCTTGGGCGTTATTACCCCTGCATCTTCGAAAATCCTGGCGTCGAAATCCATCGACGACCTGCGCCGCGATCTCAATGTCCAGTACGTTCTCGAAGGCAGCGTCCGTCGTGGATTAAATCAGGTCCGCATCGACATCCAGCTCATCTCCGCGAGCGATCAAACTTCGGTCTGGACCGATTCCTTCACCAATGACCTCAACGATATCCTCTTGGCCCAGGACGAAGTCGCCGCCGCCGTCGCGAAGAAGATTCTCGTCACAATCCCTCCGCCCCCCACGGAGGCCGGCAACCCTGCTTCAAAACAAATCGACCCTGAAGCTTACGAAGCTTACCTCGCGGGCCGCCGTTTTTGGGCCAATCGTGATCTCCGGCGGAGCATCGCCTCATACCAGAAAGCACTTGAGAAAAACCCTGACTACGCGCCCGCCCGCGCCGGCCTCGCGAGTTCCTACGTCGTCTTTGGCCAGGATCCAAACGATGGCATACCTCCAGCGGAATCTGCGCCAAAAGCCCGCGAAGAAGCCCGCCGGGCTTTGTCTTCCGATCCGGCCAATGTGGAAGCTCACTGCGTTCTTGCCATGATCTCCCAGACCTATGACTGGGACTATGCTGCTGCCGAGCGCAGCTATAAGCGAGCCCTGGCCTTAGAGCCCAACAACCCCATGGCCCACCAGTGGTACGCGGAATACTTAATCGTTCGGAACCGCATCCCTGAAGCGCAGGAAGATGCCAGGGTTGCGCTGGATTCGGACCCCATTTCCCCCGTCTTCTACACTGCTCGCGTGGAGGCTTTTTACTACGCCCGCGATTTTGATGCCGCCATCTCTCAAGCTCAGGTCACTCTGGCGCACTACCCCAGTTTCTTCTTGTTCCGTTTCTGGCTCGGCTCCGCGTATCGCGAGAAAAAAATGTACCCTCAAGCCATCGAGCAGTTTGATCTCGCGCGCAAAGAAACCGGAAATAATCCCGCCATGCTGATGGCCTACGGGCATGCTCTCGGAGTCTCCGGTGATAAAGCCGGCGCTCGAAAAGTTCTCGCGGAGCTGGAACAGCTTTCCAAATCGCGCTACGTTCCTGCGCTCTATTCGGCGGTGGTGTATACGGGGCTCGGCGAATTGGACCAGGCCTTCACTTGGCTCGACAAGGCTTATCGCGAGCACAACGACCGCCTCGTCTACATTGCCGTCGAGCCCATCGCCGACCCGCTCCGTTCCGACCCTCGCTATCGCGATCTGATCAGCCGCCTTCATTTGCCCTAAGCTGGGCCAAGCTCAAAGATTTCCCCCGTGCTCTCTTCCCTCTTTTCCGCTCGAAATTGTTTACAGTTGTAGCCGCCCTCTTCGGCAGACGTAGCTTTTTTCGGTCCCGTAAATCCGAGCTATTCTTTCTTCTTTCCGTAGTGCTCTCCAAAAAAGTCACCTTTATTCCACGCAGGCCGCGCCGTCTCTTCGGCGATGAAATATCCGCACAAAAACACAAACCGGCCATATTTCGCCGCTTCGTCGAAGAGCAGCCCCGGCTGTTCCATGTCGTCGCTCGGATGGTGGTATCTCATCTGTTCCCAGTTCTTGAATATGCCGGCAGGGTCAATCTTCGGATCGTCCGATTTGAATCCCGGCGACGGGTACACCGCCGGTACGCCCTGCCTTACAAACGAATACTGATCGCTCCGGATAAAAACGACTTCCTCCGGAATGGGATCCGCGCTTATTGCCAAACGCATTCGCGCGGCGGCTTTCCTCACCACGCCTTCCAGGCTCGAATGTTCTGCTCCGAACGCGATAATGTCTTCCATTGGCCAGAGCATTAGGTCTTCATCCATATTCACGTTGGCCACGATCGAACTCTTCGGCACCGTCGGATAACGCGCGAAATAATCCGAACCCAGGAGCCCGGCTTCCTCTCCTGTCACCGAAACAAATAAGATGGACCTCCGCGGCCGCGGATTCATTCCGCGGAAAGCCCGCGCGAGTTCGAGCAAGAGCGCCGACCCCGACGCATTATCCAGCGCCCCGTTATAAATCTTATCTCCGTCCACCGGCTCGCCGATTCCCAAATGATCCAGGTGCGCGCTGTACACGACATATTCGTCTTTCAACTTCGGGTCGCTTCCTTCGAGCTTGGCCACGATATTCGGGCTGTGCACGTCCTCTAGCTTCGTGGCGTTGTGGATCTTCGCCGTAATCGGCATCGCAAACGACACGAGTTTCCCAGACTTCGTTGCCGCAAATACTTCGTCTGCGGTATGCCCGCTGCCCTCGAAGAATTTCTTTGTGGCCTCCAGGCTCAAAAGGGCTCTGCCCTTCAGCTCCGGAAAATAATCTATCGGCTTGCCCTGCTTATCCAGCCCGCGCAATTGCGGGAACGCCAGGTCCCGTACCTGCTCGTTGAACGAATAAAGCTGCTCCAGGACTGGATCGTCGAGCACGATCCTGCCCACCGCGCCGTGGGCCACGGCATTCGCCATTTTCACCTCGCCCGACGAATAGTACGCCTTCAACGACGACTCGAAATTCGGCGCCTCTGGCATCATCGCCACGATCTTTCCTTTCGCGTCGATTCCCTTGTAATCGTCGTAACCCTGCTCCGGTGCTGTCACTCCGTCGCCCACAAATACGACCGGCGCTTCGACCGAACTCTCCATCCGGCCGGGATCTCCGGGCGTAATGTAGTCTTTGCGAAATACCAGCGTCTCTTCCTTTCCGCCGCGCATCAGCGTCAGCGACGTTTTGGTCTCATCCGTGTGAGCCGAGCGCAGCGGCACGCTCTGAAAATAAGTTCCGTTTTCGCCTGTCGGCTCCAGCCCCAGCGCCTCGAACTGTGACGCCATGAACTTCGTCGCGATCTCGTGCCCGCGCGTCGCAGTGCCGCGCCCTTCCAGCAAATCGTCCGCCAGAAAGCGCATGTCTGCGCGAATCGCCTCCGGTCGGATCGTGGCCATCGCCGCATCCGCAGCATTGCCTTCCGCGCGCACGTCGTGCGACTGGATCAACGCCGCCCCAACGGCCACCGCGCACAACGCCACTGAAATCATTTTCACGGAATTTTTCATCTCATCTCCATCCCGGTTCTTGCTTGAAATCCGAGTGAGCTTAGTGCTCTCTAATTCCACTGTCAATCCTAAGTGACTACGTGGATCTGCTGGGCACGCACGAACAGGGAAATGAAGCCGGACGCGCGCTTCTCTTGCAAGATATTTTTGCGGTTCTTCACGCGGAAGTGGAAGAGTATTGATAACCGTGGCCGGAATGATGCTGGGCGGTGCACTGCAGCCGCCCGCAAGGACTAGCTCGGACTAATAGCGACACTGAAATTGGACGAGCCTTCCAACCGCGTTCACCGCGCCGTCAACTTGGGCAAGCGGGCATACGAGGAGATTAACGTCTTCTTACTCGGCCATCCCGACGACGTTCCTCAGGCCGAGTGACGCGTAGACGCCTTACCAATCGCCGTTGAGCCGTCTGCTCTCCGCTCAATCCGCCGCGGCTGAAGATTTGCTCGGGTCAATTTCGATGCGGCCCTTGAATTGCGCCCCATCCTCAATGGTGATTCGCGCCGTCGCAATGTCGCCAACGACCGAGCCATCCTTCTTCACATCCACGCGTTCACGTGCGTGGAGATTTCCGATCACTTTTCCGTAGACCACCACCTCGCGCGCGTCAATTTCCGATTTGAGCTGCGCGGTCGAGCCCACCGTCAGTTCATGCCCTCGCAGCGAGATGGCGCCCTCGACTATCCCATCGATCTGCAAGTCTTCCGTGCCGGTGATCTGGCCTTTGATTTGCAGGCTGGAACCCAGGCGTGCAGAACTGCGCGGAGCGGGGTTGCTCGACCGCACGGTAGAAGGCGTGCTGAAAGGTGTAACGGTGGATTCTACTTTCGGCGCAGGCGAAACGCCGGGAACTTCTGCTAACTGCTGTTGCTTGTTCCACATAATTTTAATTTCTCCCTTATCCGATTTTCTATGATTGGAATCGGCCCCGGGTGGGAGGGACCAACTTGCATTCACTCTAGGCGCTTGCAGCAAATCGAAGCAATCACGAAATGGCACGCCCTTGCGCACTTCGGAAACTGGCCGTCCGTACAGCTCGACCTGTTGCGAAATCGCGCGACACAAGTCTTCCCGTCAAAACTCGAAATCCAGCGAGAATTGAATTTGGCGGGCAGCAATTCCCTCGATGGGTTGCCGGAATCCAGGTATGGGTGTCAGATTCGAGCCAAACACAGGATTGATTTGAGCAACATTCGCGCGGTTAAATAGGTTAAAGAACTCGGCTACCAGGTCCAAGCGCCTGGACTCACCGAAGGGAAAGTACTTCAGAACGCGGAAGTCCAACGTTATGATTTTGGGTGTGTGAAGCGAGTTTCTTCCAAAATTGAGTGGCCCTGCCGACAAAGGAAAGGCGTGAGTCCGGTTCGAGTCAAGCCCCGTCAACGGGTTGATAGGGCGACCGCTTTCCGCCGTGAAGATTGGCGCAACTTCAATATGACTGAAAGCGCGCGTAAGCCAATCAGCGCTTTCTTTGGAGTTTGCGCCTTTATCCTCTTCCTCCCCGATGGGCAGGTCCCACAGCGCATTGAACACAAAACGCTGCTGCTGATGCTGGCGCGAGAGTGCGTTCTCGGCGGCGAGATTAAAGGGGTTCTGGGGCTGCTCATCGAAGTCGGAGGCATCGTCGAACGTTTTCGAAAGTGTGTAGCTCGCCGAGAACGCCAACTCATCACTCATCCGCCGGTTGAGCGTCAATGAGACGCCGTTGTAGGTTGAACTTGCGGAATTCTGAAGCTGATAAATGTCGCCGAACTGCGGGTTGCTCCGCACGGGCGAAAATACTTGCCGGCCAACCTGCTGTGGGGTTGGATTGGGTACGCCAAGACTAGAAGTGTTCGCAAGCGTCAGGAGAACCGGAGGCAACAAATTGACGTTGAGCGTTCGAGGCAGCTTGACGCCACGAACAAACAGATAATCGGCACGGAGAGTGAGATTCGTTGCGAGGAGGCGTTCCGCGCCAACGCTGGCTTGCTGGCTGTAGGGGGTAGCCATGCGCGGGTCAGGACGAAAGATGGACGGCGCAATCCCTGGTATTGGAGTGGCCAGCGAACCGCCTCCTGCCACCGCGAAGAGGCTTGCCGCTGCGTTTCCGTCCACGACCTGCTCGAATGCCTGAGAGCCGTTCTTCTCGATGGCTCGCGCCAGGTTGGCCAGAACATAGCGGTCGAAGAAAATTCCATACCCCGCGCGAAGAACCCACTTGGGGAATGGACTCCACGCCAGACCAATTCGCGGGCTGACGTTATTCGTGTCCTGATTGAACCCAGCAGGCAGGCGCTCGAAATCGTAGCGCACACCAAGATCGACTGTGAATTGCCGGGCGGCTGACCAATGATCCTGGACAAACGCACCGAAACTCGTTACCGGGAAATCCACTCTGGAATTTCCGAATGCCTGGCGAAGCTGATCAGGATTCCCCGCGAGAAAATCCACGATAGAGCCGAAAAGGTATGCGCCGCCGAAACCATCCGGTATGCCGGCCCGCAGCCGAACGCGATTGAGGGTCCCACCCGCCTTCCAAAGGTGTTTGCCCCGCGAGCGAGTGTACGTGTAGCCGCCCTGGTAATGATTTTCGCGGCGCTCGCTATTCCCTGCATACGGACGCCCGAAGATGATGAGTCCCGCAATGTCAATTTCCGGGCCGGAATGTTCGTTCGTGCGGAGTGCGGCACGGCGGGTGGCGGCCTGGAAGCGAAAATCGCTAACGGCTTGCGACCCCAAGACAGTTGTGAACGATCCTGAAAGAGCGTTGTCGCTGGTGAAGCCACTGCCGCGAGCGCTTGCGTCTATTAAGCCGCTGGTGTTGAACGCATCGCCCGATTCCTTATTGTTCGTAAAAGCGTAGCGCAGCATGAGCGCGGTGTTTTTCGTGAGCTGGTGATTGATCTTACCCGCGGCTTCCGTTTCCGCCCGCGCGGTGGGAGAAAAAGCTGTCGTGATCTGCCGCGTTGCGAAACCGGGTAATGCTCCTGTCGCGAGGAACGAATTGATGGTTGACGCGATGATAGGATCGACATCCGAGCCGATTTGTCCGCGATTGTGTTCCTGTTCAACGGCGAGATAGTAAAAGGTCCGGTCCTTGACGATAGGACCACTTAGGGCAAACCCGCCGCGAAAGCGCCGAAACGACGGCTTTTCCGCCTGCGTCTCGAACGGGGCGCGAGCATTAAGCGCACCGTCCTGGGCAAATAGGAATGCGTCGCCGTGAATCGTGTTTGTGCCGGAGCGGGTGATGACGTTGATGGAGCCGCCCGAGGCTCCGCCGGACTCCGCCGAGAGGCCGTTATTGACGACCTGAAATTCCTGGACGATTTCGGGCGAAAGCTCGGTGCGACTCGAACCCGAGTACTCGTCGTTGTTATCGAGGCCATCGATAGAAACATTGTTGCTGCGCGACCGGAGCCCGCAGAAGGTGAATCCGCTGCCAGCAACAGGAGTTGAACCGCTCAGGGGGGATGTTATGGGAGAACTGGAAACACCGGGAGCGAGAAGGACGAAGTCGAGGTAGTTGCGGCTGCGCACGGGCAGTTCCTCGATCCTCTCCTTGTCCACCGAAGAAACAACCGAAGTTTGCGACATATCTATCGCCGAGGGCTGGGCGTTTACCGTCACTTCTGCGGACGCCGAGGCGGGAGAGATGACGATATCGAGGTGAACGCTCTGCCCAAGAGTCAAAACGACGCCAGTATGCCGGTACGGTGCAAAGCCGGGATGCTCAAGGCGAACCTCATAGGTGCCGACAGGAAGCTCATCGGCACGAAAGAAACCTCGATCGTCGGCCGTGACAGCGCGGAATTGATTTGTCAAAGTATTGCGGAGTGTGATTTTTGCTTTAGGGATTACGGCGTCGCTGCTGTCGCTTACGGTCCCCTCAAGGGTCGCTCCAACTTTCGAAAGTTGGGCGCCCGCGCTGAATGCAGAAGCCAGAATCAGAAACGATGCGACAGCCACAACAGTCATGCAGCATGCGGAGAGAAAACGACAATTCAGAATCATCTCAAGTTACCCATCCCATCCCTTTGAATATCGAATCCAGAAAGAGGCTTGTGGCTGAGGACCGCACAGCCAAGCGATCCCGAATTTGCATGCGAAGACAGACCGGACCAATTCCTAAAGACGGATTCGCAGATTAGCTTTCGACGAGTTCTAGATGCGTAGCGCTAGAATAGAGGGACTTAACGGAATAGTAATAAAGAAGAGGGATGGGCGCCGACCTGAGGATAGAGATCCGGAGGCGCGCAGATCGGAAAGAAGCAGTGTAGCGAACTTAAGCAGAGGGAATCCAAAAATGAAGCGTGCAAAGACATACGCCGCACCGACACACAATCCAAGAAGGAGGAAATTGTACTCGGTGTCATTCCCAGTCTGGACGGCGTGATCCCAATGGTCAAAGAGCTCTAACATGGGGCACACAACACAGGTCAGCAAAACAATCGCAATCATGACATGCGCCCAATTCCTTCTCATGTCTTGCATTGTATCAGCGGCCATCGCTATTTCAAGTGTTTACCGGAACCTCCACCAGCGCTGCACCTGCACCGGTAGCTCTATCCCAACACAGAACTCGCCGTTCTCCAGGCGTTGGCAGTAAACGATCTTTCCTTGAGACAAGATGTCATACTCAGGAAAGCTAATCAGCACGCGAGACTCAGGCTGCCAGGGCCGCCCGGTGGTGACGCGTGCACCGTGAGGGCTCACGTTCTCGGTGAACGCGCTTTCCCTGGGTAGGGGTTCGTCTGGGTGTGAAAGCTCTGTGGGCAATTTTTGCGGGATACGCCTTTCGGATCGGCCGTCGGACCGACCAGTGTGAAATGGCGCGGTCATGACCCGCGGAGGCCTCCCGGACAGGTAAAAATGCCCTATGCACGCTCCGAATGTACGTATAGGACTGCCAAGAACTAAGGTCAATCGGGCATGTACTTCAAAATGGGGCGGTGGAACACCTCAGTCTCAAGGGAATCGTTCTGACACATAGATACCGCTGGGGGTTTAGAACCAAGGGATTCACGATGGGGCGGGTTCGGCGCGGAGGTATTCAATCCTTTCAATAACGGCAGCCACGCCTGTGCGCCTGGTGTCGTCTTCTCTTCTCTCTTCTGTGCGCAGCACCCTACTGTGAGCGTGCAAAGAAACTTCGGCACCCTGGGTAATTCCCACCGGCAGGGCGACGGTAAATTCGAGCTCCGCGCCCGGGGTAAATTCTTCATCGGTGATGAAGTAGATCCCACGAGCAGAGATATCCCGGATCCTGCCGTGACAAGGCTCAGATCGCTTGTGCGAAACTATACGTACTACGATGGGAAGCGACAAGCCATAGCGACGAGTCGCACGCCGTTCCCCCGAACCAATCGGAGGAGATTCCCCCGATGGTGGGCTCATTGAGGGCCTTACTTTCGCCTTGCCGGTCGGCCGCCAAACAGGACATGGTTTCCGACACCCGCCTCCAGGCTACCCGCTCTGGCGGCGGACAAAGCCAATCTAGCGCACACTCGATGGCCTCACAATCCGGTGCGTATTGCAATCTGGATAGAGAAAGTTGCTTCAGGCCATATGGGGTGAACACTTGAAGTCTGGTGGATTGCTTAGCGCACCAGGCCCAGCGCATCGTGAACACAGCTTCATATCAAAATGGAGCCATTCTGGCATAGCTTGGGGGCCAAGATGTCCTTTTGCCCGAGAGGGACGTCGCCTCAGGTGGTAGCTAGGCATCGGATATCTTGCCTACTCAGCTTTTGCAGTTTTACCTTCCATACATTACAGCATTCAATGGATTGTGCCGCCACTCTAGGTCCACTAGATTCTGGATGACGAGGGGCCGAGTGGCAAATGCGTGTTCCGAGCGGTCGAACTGAAAAACGGAGTGCATGGGCGGTGCCGGTGGAGCTTTCCCGCCTAGATCTATCGCTCCCTGCGGAAACAACGGTCGCGGAAAACGTCAGTCCTCGCGGGGCCAGAGTCGCGAGCAAGCATCGGTGGAAGGAAGGAGACCGCGTGCTGGTTAAGGCTCTAAAGGGTGATCTACGCTGGCCGGCGCGAGTGGTCTACTGTGAGGCTTTGCCGAGCAGTACCTTTGCTATCGGGCTGAAGCTGCTGGCAACAGCGGACTGGTGGGAAAGGGGGATTAGCGGCAGGGCCACGGGGGGTAATGGTCGTACACGGAAGCGTAACTCCAAGTTTCAAGCCCCAATCATTCGCTTCCCGCGGGTATGGGGCGCACTGACCTTCAAGGGACGCCTCTGGTGGTTGGCTGCCACCAGGTGAGCTTCGTTCGTGAGACTTGCCTTGCACCCCAGGAGCGGGCATCTCCACAAACGAAAACTTCGATTCCGGGACCGAACTTTAGCCAGGTACATGCGCAACCCGTGGTGAGGGCAACGGGTCCGGGGTATGGAACTTACCACGAAGTATCCAACCGGGCCGTTGTAGTGGATAAGGCAGTCGGGTTTCGGACAGGCGTAGACAAGCCCCGAAATATTTCTCTTCGGCAGAACACCAAGAACCTTCATCTCGAGGTGATGCTCATAACAAAGCGGATGCAGATCGGCATTGGTTTTTTTGACAGCCATATCCCACCTCTTGCGTGAGATTCGCAAGCCCATCCTTTCCCGCGCCTTGGAACAAACTGACGCTTGGAGGCCTAGGCCTAGCGCCCTGGGATTGCTCACCCAACTACCGTCTGGACCTTGGGAGCAAGGAGCGTACCAGAACTCACGGGGAGCCAGAGGAAAAATCAGCTAGAGGATTGGATGGAGGGAACTTGCCTTACCCGCCCAGTCCACAAACCCCCGGGTAAAGTATCTGGGAAATTCAAGGAGCGATAGGTCATGCGCACATCTCGAAGAAGGGTAGGACACCGACCAGGCAAAAGTCGTGAAGATACTGATATTTAGGGACTTGAACGGGAACGACCTTGCTTTCCCGGCCAAGAGTCCACCGCAGCGGCTCCCGCCATGGAGCTCCACTCGGACCTAGGCTGGCATCCAAGTTTGGCAACTCGTCAGTCGCTCCAGTGGCCTATTTCTTGAGGGAAGCGATGACGGCTGGGGCTGACAGGTGTTTTCGGGTTCCCTACTGTAATTCCAAGTACTCCTAAAAAATACCCTAAGTGTGCACAAGACTTCCCTGGGCCTTTCGCCGAAGCCTTGTTACATTTTTAGTCCTCTGAATACCTCCTTTAGATATCTCTGTCGGCGGTTGCAGACGACATCAAGGCCTTCTTCAAACCGTTGCGAAGCAGGCAGGCACAGAGCTCCCGCTTGAGTAGCGAGGTTTAGGCTTTTGATCGCGCAAGTGAGCGGCGAGAGAACAGCAGGATCGCTAGTGTGAACCGTCGAACCGGGAAATAGCGGTTCAGGGTTTTGCCATATCGAGGATCGGCGAATCCGGATTTTGGTTCATGGCTTGTTGCGTTCTTTCGAGAAGAGCTCTGGCCTGGACGTTTCCCGGGTTGTTGGGATCGAGTTTGAGATAGGCGTTCAAATCCTGCACGACGGCGGGGGAGTTATTCTGCCGCTGGTGGATCCTGGCGAGAAGAAAATAGGCTTCGGCGAAACTTGCCTTGCGCAAAAGCGCTTGCTGAACGCTCTTTTCCGCATCAACGAGACGGTTCAAGGCAAATTGCGCCCAGCCCAGAAAGTATTTCCCTGTCGCGGAGCCGGGATCCACGTCGAGACCCCGCATAATCACGGCTTCCGCTTGATGGAATTCCTGCTCCTGGCAAAGAACCATACCCATGGCGAACTGCGGCGGCCCGTAAGCTCCTCCAGTTAGATCGATGGATTTCTGAAAGGCTTGCTCCGCATCGACCATGTGGCCGAGCCGATAATGCGCGACGCCCAAATTGTAGTAAGCCTTGTAGTGGCCAGGGTATTCGACAATCGCTTGATGAAAGTAGGGCAGGCTTCCGGCGGCGTCTCCTTTCTGGAGCAAGCTCGTGCCCTTGTCGAATGCCTTGTGCGCTTTGCCGGACATTTTCAGTTCCTGTACGGAAACGACGTATGGACTGACGCTCGCGGCAGGCGCACTGGAAGCGGAGCTGGATGAATTTTTAGCGGACTCAGATTGTGCGAGAGAAGCGAGCGGTGAAATCAGAATTGTCATAAGAAATAAGCTGGTGAATCGGAACGTGCTCATTGGAACTACCTTGGGCGGGAAAGTCTTCCCCCGTCATTGCTTCTATTTTGGAAAAGAGTCGGGAGTAGAGAGCCTGTGAATTATTTTGTGTGTGGCGAAGATAACTGCGCATACGAACAGGGGGAGTAACCTGAACCTGAGAACAGGTATTCGATTGACGTTGTCCGTTACCTCAAAACGGAGAGAAATGTGTCATCACGCAGAGACTATCGGCCGAAAATGCCAGCGAGATGCACTTCGGCCACTTCAGGACGAAGCTGCGCTGTCATCAGCCGAGCAATGCGAGACGATGGGGCGTCAGCTTCCCACTGGGGTCTGGAGCCAGCGGCGGACTTTACTCAAAGGAGCGACGCTGCCGCTGCCCATGGGAGCTTGGAACCAGCTGATGAGCCCGTTGGGGCCGCCCTGCGAGGGCTCGCCCAAAATAGGCGCAGATACTTCGGCTTCGGCCGCCGGGGCTTGCGCTGGGGCTTGCTCCGAGACTACGTCGGAGAACGAGAGCCTCAGCAGAGCGCCGGTCTGTTCCTGGGAAGCCCTTAAGGTTTTCAGAATATTTCGGGCGAACCAGACGACCGTCACCAGAGTGAAGCAAAGAAGGACGAGGATACCCACCTCGAACCAATTGGCCTGCACCCAATCGCTGAATTGTGACATGGCTACCCCCTAGGATTGGATGAACCGGAGTTTACGAGGTAGAGGCAGGGAAAGAAACTGGTGAGAAGGCCAAAAAATGGGCAGGTGGTAACCCGGCCGCAGGGCCTGGTCTGCTACAGGAGGAGGGTGGATGGATCAGCGGGACTTGCGGAGATGTTCGATCCAGCGAACCAGAACCCGGTCATAGGGCGGCTCGACATCGAGGAATTCCACGCCCATACCGATGCGCGGCTTGACAATACGGATGACCCCGAGGGCTTCGACGGTCTGCTCTTTGTGGCGGAAGGTGACGCGCACGCGGGTCTTCACCGGCAGGGGTTTGCTGGTGCAGACGAAACAGCCTCCCATCGAGATATCGGTGGTGACACCGACGGAGCGAGTGCCGGTTTCAAGGTCAAGAAACTCGGCGTCCGCGGCAAAGGGGTAGCGGATGGCATAGCGGCGGTCGCGGACACTCAGGGTTCCGCCGGAACCCTTAGAAGTTCGATCGTCCATGGAGATGACATTGCTCACAGTTCTGCGACCCACACAAAACGGCACACCCGGTACGGGAGGCGCTTTTCCTCTTGTTTCAGTATGCCGGAAAACAGCCTGCAAGAAAGCAATGGCGAGGCGTGGTACCGCGAAAGAGGCAACAGTAGTGCCGCCCGTGAGGACTGCTCGAGCGGCCACTGCGCGTTATTAGTGGGAACGACAAGACGCAAGCCGGCGGGAGCACGCGACGAGGCGGTGCGTGCTACGCTCGTTTTTGCAGAGCGCCGCCAGACGAAGAAGGGCCATGCGTCCCGAAGGACTTCGGCAAAGTGACCGCGTCAGCTTTCGCATGCCTGTCGAGGCATCCTGGTACGACAGCGGGGGTGTGGCCGTAAAACAGACTGCCCAGACGCTGCTGATAAGCCGCAACGGCGCCGTGCTCCGGCTTCCAGAAAAACTTTCCACCGGGCAGGCGATCACACTGCGACGGCAGCAAGAGGGAGATACCTGGAAAACGACGCGCGCGCGGATTCTTGCCGAAATCGATCGCGAGCCGGATGGATTTCTTTACGCCATCGTCATTCTCGAGCCGCGGTCCGATTTCTGGGACGTCGACTTCCCTGCTCCACAAAAGGCCGAGGAGGCGCTGGCCCGCCTTTTGATGGAATGCAGTTTCTGCCGGCGCCGAGAAGTCGCCTATCTGAACGAGCTGGAACTGAAATCGTTTGAAGCGCGAAAGTGTGTGGCGCGCATCTGCAAGATCTGCGACGCGCCTTCCATTTGGATCGAAGCGCAATCGGAAATTCCGGACCCGGAGAGCTCGCCCCCGAAGAAGGCCGTGGAACCGCCTATGTATCCAAGACGCAACCGTGCGCGGGTGAAGGCTCGCGTACTGGCTTGCATCCGGCGGCGCGGGTTTCAAGAAGAAGTAGCGGTTTGCGAGGATTTGTCAAAAGGGGGGATCAGTTTTCGCAGCCGCAATCAGTATCCGGAGGGCAGCCGGCTCGAAGTGGCCGTGCCGTTCACGCCCGGAGCGGGAGCCATCTTCGTGCCAATTCGTATCGTGTTCTCTCAAGCGATTCCTTCAGCGGGACTTTTCCGCCACGGCGCCGCGTACATCAAGCCGCCGGTCGACGGAGCCGACTGAGTTTTTGGGGATGTAGGCCGGCTCTAGTCGATGGCGGGAACGGAGGCGAGTGAGTTCACGGGCAGTCTCGGATGTCGTGTGCACAAGCCCAACTGATCGCAAACAATACAAACGGCCAGTACAAGGCAAAAGGCATTCCGATAAGCAGCCACAGGCCTTTTTTTCGATAACGGACTAAGTAAATAACAAGGTGACCGAACCATGCCAACGCGAGCCACAAGCTAATGCGAATGATTAGATCCCATTCGCCTGGCGGAAATAAGTAGGGAAGAAAACAACTGATACCGGCTATCGTGATCGACAACACGGCTTGCTTCTGGACAATGCTCATACTTCCTGCATGGCGTCGCCGATGTTGGCCTGGAATTCTAATTCAGCGTTGGAACGGCGCCGCGTTCGCTCCGCCGGCGTTGCAAGTAATGCATGGAGATGTTGAGAAAGACCTCTCCGCACGGAGTCTCCATGCAAAGGACCAACGCTTCGGTCTCTTTGCTGCTGGCCAGTCCTTCGTCGTTCACGTGAATTTCCGGGGGGAACACTTTGAAGTGAAATCCCTGATCGTTAAGAAGGGTGACGGAATTGCCGATGACCATGTTGGCAAGCTCACAAACGGTTTCGCGGACAATTTGCTCGCTCTCGGGAACTTGCTCACCGGCGAGGTGGCTGGCAACCTTGATGGCAACTTCGGGCGAGAGATCGAGGATGACGCGGCCTTCAATGTCTCCCTTGATGACAATGAGCGCCGCCACACCTTTGCGGCGATAGGTCTCCTCGTCCATGGTGAGGTCGGCGATCTTGGTGGGAGCCTGCAGTGACTCGGCGAAAACGGCATCCGCCGCGTTGATGAACGGCTGAATGAGTTCCATTCTCATGAGCGCTGTTCTCCTACAAGAGCGGTGGGGGCGCCGACGGCGTTGGGATCATCACTGAGCACGTAGCGAAGGATTTCGTAAAGGACCTCCGGCTTCACGGGCTTCTGCACGAAATGTTTCGCGCCCTTCTGGAGAGCGGCCAGGATATTTTCCTGGTAACCGACTGAAGAGACCATGACGATGCGCGCTTCGGCGTGCTGGCGGACGATGCGCTCGACGGCCTCGATGCCCTCCATCTGCGGCATGGTGATGTCCATCAGCACGATGTCCGGCTTGGTGCGGTTGAATTCGGCGATGGCGGTCAGGCCGTCACCGGCCTCACCGGCCACTTCGCCGCCAAACATCTCAATCATCTTGATGATGTTCTTGCGAGCGAAGACGGAATCGTCCACCACCAGGTAGCGGACAGGCTGATTGTCCTTTCGGAGCAGCGCGGTGAATTTTGGCATGGCTTTCTCCTTCTCCCTGCGCACGGTGTTATGTGCGGTGGGAGGAAACGGATGTCCTTTCGTTTTTCTCTTGTTTTTCCGGCTTATCAATTTTTTCTAGCTTGTCGTTCTTGTCGGCTTTCTCGCCGTGGGCGCGCTTTCCGCCATATTGAGAAATAAGGTAGGCACCCAGCCCATCGAGCGGGACGACTTTGCTTACGTGTCCTTTCTGAATTGCAGCGTGCGGCATGCCGCTGACGACGCAACTGTCTTCGCTCTGCGCGATGGTCATGCCGCCGGCAGCTTTGACGGCACCGAGGCCCTCTGCTCCGTCGTCGCCCATGCCGGTCATGATGACGCCGACGGCAGTGAGGCCGAATTCCTGGGCCACAGAATGAAACAGAACATCAGCCGACGGCCGATGGCCATTGACCGCGGGCCCATCGGAAAGCACCGCCATGTCTCCGCGAGGCATGCGGCGAACCATCATGTGCCGATTGCCGGGACAAATCAGGGCACGGCCCGCAACCAGAAGATCGCCGGACTTCGCCTCCTGCACATCGATGGCGCAACACTCATCAAGACGCCGTGAAAACATTTCGGTAAAGCCTTCGGGCATATGCTGGACGATCGCCAGGCTGGCGGGAAAGTCGCCAGGAATCTGTGAAAGCATGAATTGCAGCGCATTGGGGCCGCCAGTGGAAATCCCGATGGCGATGATGCGATTGGGCGGGAGAGCGGCGCGGGCGGCTTTTTTCTGAGGCGTTGCCTCCGCGAAAACAGGCGCAGCGAGCTTGGACCTTCCAGCGCGTTTCGCGACCTTAATTTTTTCAATGAGTTGATCGGCAATGACATCAAGATGGCCTGCAGCGGCGTCCTTGGGCTTGGCCACAAAGTCGATAGCGCCAAGCGCGAGCGCTTTGAAAGTCGAGTAGGCGCCCTCTTTTGAGTGTGTGCTGAAAAGAATGACCGGAATCGGCGCGCGCTGCATGATCAAGCGGAGCGTCTCCATGCCATCCATGCGGGGCATTTCGAGGTCGAGAGTAACGACGTCAGGGCGCAATTCTTCAATTTTCTTCAGCGCGAATGCGCCATCCATGGCCGTTCCGACCACTTCAATGGAAGGATCGCGGGCAAGGATCGCGGGAATCAGTTTCCGCATCAAAGCGGAATCGTCAACGACGAGAACGCGGATGCGTTCGCTCATGCGATCGCTCCAAGCGGGGTAGCGCGAGAGAGGCGCGAAAGAACTGCCGGCACATTCAAAATAAGGACGACGGTTCCATCACCCAGAATCGAAGCACCGCTGACCAGATCGCTGGACACGATCTCGCCCGGCAAGGCCTTGATCACCAATTCTTCTTCGCCAACGAGGGTGTCAACGACAAGACCAAAACGTTTTTCTGCGGCGCCAATGACGATGACGAAATTTTTCTTTTTCTTTGACGTGGAATCCACGGCGTGGATACGGTCCAAACTGCTCAGGCGGACCAGCGTCAAGAGCTGTTCCCGCAGGCGTAGAACCTCGCGCTGGTCCACACGATGAATCTCGTGGTCGTGGATGCGCGCGATCTCGACGACAGAAGAGAGAGGCACAGCAAAGAGCCGCCCGCTCACGCGGAAAAGCAGCGTTTGAATGCTTGCGAGAGTCAGGGGCGCGCGAAGTTGAATGGTGGTGCCGCGACCCTTTTGCGTAGAAACCTGCACGGTACCCTTCAAGCGGTCAAGAACCGTGCGCACGATATCCATGCCGACGCCGCGGCCGGAAACTTCGGTGATTTCGTCGGCGGTGCTGAAGCCGGGTTCAAAGATGAGGTTGAGAACTTCCGGCTCGGTCAGGCGCGCAATCTCTTCCTGCTTGGCGAGGCCTTTTTCGACAGCGTGTTTGCGGAGTTGGAGGAGATCGATTCCGCGGCCATCGTCGCGAACCTCGATGACCACCTGGGTACCCTGATGATAGGCGTTGAGATAGATGGTGCCCCGCGCGGGCTTGCCGGCGGCGAGGCGTTCCTCCGCCGGCTCGATGCCATGGTCGACGGCGTTACGGACGATATGCGTGAGAGGTTCGGCGAGCGCGTCGAGAATTCCCTTATCGAGGTCGGTATTCTGGCCTGCGACATCGATAGCAACGTCCTTGCCGCAATGCTTGGCGACGTCCCGCACGACGCGAGGAATGCGGCGAAAGAGCTGCTCGACGGGAACCATGCGAATTTTCAAAACGCATTTGTGAAGCTCGTCGAGCACGCGGGATTGAAAAGCGAGCGAATCCGCGAGTTTCAGACGGACGGGATCGCGCGCATGACGCTGGTCAAAGTCGGTAAGAGCGCGATGCAGCATGGATTTTCCGATGATCAATTCGCCGACGAGGTTCATGACCGCGTCAATGCGACTGGCGTCAACACGCAGGGTGTTTTCGGCGACGGCCGCCACGGCAGAGCTTGTTCCGCCCGGCTGAGCGGCGGGGTCGCGGTCCTCACGCGGGCCCGCCTGCGCAGCGAGCTGAGCCGCTTGCGCTTCCAGCAGATCCCCGATCAGCTCATGGTCCGGAGCGTCCGCGGCGGCAGCGGCCTCGACACGCACGTCGGAGACGATCGCGGGGACATGGCAACGGCGCGCAAGGTGAGCTTCCGAGTGCTGGCTGGCGAGCGCTGCTTCGACGATTTCGACCGACGCGGCGGCAGCACTGTCTTCCGGACGCAGGGCGATGACCGTGCCGCAACCATGGAGAACATTGCGGATGAGCTGGAACGCCGCGGCGCGCATGAGGCTATTGGGGTCGAGGCGCAGAGCGATGTTGTAAACGCGCTCGCCGCGGTGCACGGCTTCCGAAATCATGAGTTGTTCGTATTCGGTCCATTCGAAACGCGCTGGAATCTGGGCCCGAGGTGGGGTTTCAGCCGCGGAGGAAGACGGGGCATCACGCAGGGCGCGAATCATGGCGCGCAGCGAGTCCATGGGCGGGGGATCGACGCGGCGCTGAGCGGCCGCAAGAATCGATTCAAAACTATCGGCGGCCGCCAGAACGAGTTCGGCCAATTCGGGGCCGCGGGTCTGCGCAACCCGCCGAGTGAGGACATCTTCGAGTTCGTGGGCCAGCTCGCTCAAGTTGTTGAAGCCGCAGGCAGCAGAATCACCCTTCAGCGTGTGCACAGCACGTCGCACACGGCGAATGACTTCTTCATCGCCAGGGCGGGACTCAAGCTCCAGGCCCGCCTCGTTGAGTAACTGCAAAAACTCGTTGGCGCTCTCGAAAAAGAGCGCGCGGAGCTCCGTGCCTCGATCTTCAGGAGAACGGCTCACGTAGTGGCCTCGATGCGCTGATAAGCGGTTCCGTTATTTTCGTGGACCATGCGGAACTTCTGCGTCAAACCGAAGAGGCTTTCCGCGTGGCCGACAAAAAGATAACCGCCCGGATTCAAACAGTTCCAAAACTTGTCGATGAGGCGTTTCTGCTCGGCTTCATCGAAATAAATCATGACGTTACGGCAGAGTATGATGTCATTGCGCCGCGGCAAGAACTCGGTCTTGAGATTGTGAAAGTCAAACTGGACGAGTTGTTTCAATTGCGGCTTGATCACGTATTTGTCGCCGGATTTTTCAAAGTAGCGCAGGCGACAGGTATAGTCGACGGGCTCCATTTGCGTTTCGGTGTACAACCCTTCCTGCCCGAGCCGCAGGCTCGAATAGCTGATGTCGGAAGCGACGATTTCGAGCTTCCAGGGCGGGGGAATGAGCGGCTTGGGCGAGGGCATGTCGAAAGGAAGTGGATTGCGGAGATAGTAGTAAGCGAGTGCGTCGCAAATCATGATCGCAACGGTGTAGGGTTCCTGGCCGGAGGAGCACCCGGCGCTCCAGACACGGAGGTTGAAATCGCGACGCTCCTGCTTCTTGTGCAGCAGCTCTTCCAGAACGGTTTTTTGCAGGAGGTCAAGCTGGGGCCGGTTGCGGAAAAAGCTGGTCTCATTGACGGTGAGGTTTTCGAGAAGGAGCGCGAGTTCCGTCTTTCCTTCGCGGCTGGTGAGCAAGCGGTAGTAACCGTAGAAGGAATCAATCTGGCAAGCTTTGAGGCGCCGCTGGAGGCGGTCTTTCAAGAAGTGCGAGCGGCGTTCATCAAAGAACATGCCGCATTCCTGGTAGACGAGGGTCTGCAAGAGTTTTAGCTCGGCTTCCGTGAGTTGAATCTGCGCGGTAATCGTTCCCATATCGGGTGCTTGCAGGGCCCGTCAGTGGCGCTCGAATTCCAGAGCAAATGGAACGAGCGTTACTTTGCGATGGCGACGGGTTCCGCGGCCTCCTCGAGTCGTTTGAACTCCGGGCGATGCAAGAGCTTGGCAATGTCCAGCAAAATGATGAGACGGCCTTTGAGCTTCCCGACTCCAACTACGTACCCGGACTCTCCGTCGGCCAGAACGCTGCCGGGAGCTTCGATATCCGAAGGAGGGATCTTGATGACTTCAGAGGCGGAATTGACGATGAGGCCCAGCAATTTGTTTTCGAGCTCGACGACGAGAATGCGGTTTTTCTTATCGGCGTGAATTTCCGCCAGGCCAAACCGTTTGCGCAGGTCCATGACGGGAATAATCTTCCCGCGCAGGTTGATAACGCCCTCAATCGATTCGGGGGCATTCGGAACGGAAGTAATTTCCGGGACGCGGACGATCTCACGAACGGCGGCAATACGCACGCCGTACGTTTCGTTGCCGATGCGAAAGCCGACGACCTGCAGATCCTTTTCCATCAAGAGATCTCCCAAGCCTCAGGACCGCGCAAGTTCCGCGTATTCCTGCTCTTGCGCTCGTTGCGATTCGGAGGAGCGGCGCGCGACGTGCGCTCCGAAGCGTGAGCGAGCCTGCGCCGAACGATCCAAAACAAAACGGTCCATGCTGTCGAGCAGGTTGCGCGAAAGCTTCAACATCTGTTCGGCGGCGGCGGAGAGCTCGGTGGAACTGGAGGCGGACTGCTGCACCAGCTCACGCATCTTGTCCATCGCGCGAACGACTGCTTGAGCTCCGGAAGCTTGCTCTTCGACGGCCGAGCTGATTTCCTGAGTGATTTCGGTGAGGCGGTTGGTAGCCTTGGCTATTTGCGAAGAACCAATGGACTGCTCGTTGGTGGCGGCGCCGATCTCCTGAGAGAACTTATAGACTTCGGTGACAACGTTGGAGATTTTGTGCAGAGCGGAGCCGAGATCGTTGCCGAGGGTCAGCCCCTCTTCGACGATGCGGGTGCTGCGCTCCATGTTTTCGACGGCCTGGCGGGCCTCGCGCTGAATACTCTGAATCAGATCGGCGATTTCCTTAGTGGACTGAGTTGATTTTTCGGCGAGCTTGCGAACTTCGTCGGCGACGACGGCGAAACCGAGGCCGTGCTCACCGGCGCGGGCCGCTTCGATGGCGGCGTTCAAAGCGAGCAAGTTGGTTTGCTCGGCGAGATCGTCGATCACCTCGATGATCTTGCCTATGTCGTCGGCGCGGTGACCGAGAACGTTGATGATTTCCGCGGAAGCCTGGATGGCCACGTTGGTGCGATTGAGGCCATCGGTGGCCTTCTCCATGGTCTGGATGCCGGTCACGACTTCCTCACGAGAGCGATTGGCGATGTCCAGGAGAACCTTGGCGGTGTCGGCGACCCGCTGGATGGAGGTCACCATTTGATCGATGGAGGCGGAGGTTTCCGCGACGCTGGAGGCCTGGACCTGGGTGTTCTTCACGACGTTTTGCACGTTGATGCTCATCTCGTGCATGGTGCTGGTGACTTCCTCAATCGCGGAGGAAGCCTGCACGCTGACTTTGGCGGATTCATCGGCGGCTCCGGCGACCTGATTGGAGCCGGCGGATACTTGACCGGCGGAATCGCGAGTGGTGCGGACCAGATCCTGAAGACCGTGGGACATTCTAAGGAAGGCGTTGCCGAGTGTGTCGCGCTTCGAGCGGGGCACGACCTCGACGGCGAGATCGCCTTCGGCGACGGCCATGGAAACGCCTGCCATCTCCTTGAGGTAGGCGACCATGTTGTTGAATGTGGTGGCCAGGGCGCCGATTTCGTCGGTCCGATGGATATCAATATTCTGGTCGAGGTCACCGGAATCGCCAATTTCCCGGGCGACGGTCATGAGGTGCTTCAGAGGCTCGGTAATCGAGCGGGCCGTGTAGAGAGCGACGACGACGCCAACCAAAAGTGCGAGAAGAGTGCCGCCGATAGTCATGAAGGCGCTAATGATGCTGGCACGGGTTGCTGATTTCGTTGTGTCGTCCAGCGACTTTCCAATTTCGAGGTTGGTTTGATCCAGCACGGAGGAAGATTTCGTGAGCCAGGACGCCGGGTCTTTCTGAAGGTAGAAGATCTGCAGATCGGACACGGTCGCGTCACCGGAGTCCACTTGATGACGTTTGGCGAGGAGAGGTTTGGCAAAATTGTCGGCCCAGCTCGCTTCGAGGCTCTCGACCTGAATCAAAGCAGTCCGCAGGAGGTCGCCGCCTGCCTGGGATTCGCCGCGCTTGATGATGTCGGTGATCTCGACGAGACCGTGAGTAACTTTGTCCTCGTCGCGGGGATCGCCGCTGAGCAGAAAGTTGTTGAGGTTGAGGCGGTTCATCATGATCTGGTAGCGAACCGCTTCAATGGTGCGGACGCTGTCCAAGGCCGCGGTGGAATCGGCGCGCGCGGAGCGCTCTTTGAATCCGGTGATGATGTTTACGACGAACAAGGCGACCAAGATGATGAGGACCGCGCCGAAACCGTAGTAGAGCTTCTTGCCGATGGTCATTGCTGGATGCCTCCCCTTACCACGGCATAAGGGCCCGTTTCAGGCCGCTGCTGCCGGAACCCCACGTTTGCCACAAATTCCACTAGTTGCCCACGCCATGAAAATCGAATTCGACAATTTGGGTCGTCTCTTCGTTGCTGGGCGTGAATTTCCATTCCTTGACCGCGTCCTGGCAAGCCTGCACGAGAAGCGGATGGCCGCCGACTACGCGGGTGCTCTTGACGCGGCCATCCGGAGAAATGACGACTTCGATCTTGACTTTGCCGGTTACGCTCATCCGCTTGGCCAGGTCGGGATAGATAGGCGCGATGCGGGTTTTCACCTTGCGCTTTCCCTCATCTGTCGTGCTCGTTTGAGCAAGAGCGAGATGTCCCATGAACATGGAAACGGTTGCCGCAGTCAAAGCCATGCGCGTCCATTTGGATCTCATCGACACTATCCCTCCTCTGAATGGGGGATACCCCGCACGGGAAAGGGCACGTCGGTTGCCATGTCTGTTGACCGAAAGGAAAGGGAGGCCTTGGAGCGATTGTTTGTGGCAAGTGTAGAAGATCGCAGGAGTTAGTCGCGATTTTGCAACGTAGAGGCGCGAGGGCGGAGACTCTTCAAAATCTCAGGGAGCTGGCACTTCTTCGCGATGGGTCTCACGCTGAGACGCGGCCAACGAGGACGATTCGCGAGGGTTGAGGATTCAGCAACACTAGTACCAACGGCGATTGACTCAGAATGAGATGCTCCGTAGCGTGGATATGCTTGGGAATGCTCAAACTGAGACATAGGGTAGAGAGCCCCAATCCCTAAATGCGCGGACCGAAAACGATAGCTTCACGGCGCGTCACGCAGCGGCGCGCCAAGGCAGAATCCTCACGCCCGGCAGCGCGACGCGCCGAAGAGTTGATGGAACTCGCCGTTGACGCGGCGCAGTCGCGACACCTGCCGGAGTTTTTGCAGCGATTCGCCGGGCGCGCCACGCGCATGCTGAAGGCCAGCTGGGGCGGAGTCACTGTTTTTCGCGGCCGTGAGACAGATGTGTACACAGCGCCGGGAAGCAAGTCCGTTGAAGACCACAGGATCGGCAATTGGTTTGTGCAGAGCGTCCGCGAAACGCAAGGAGAGATCGGCGTCCGGGAGTTGCCCGTGGAAGAAGGGGCGAGTTTCGGCGCAGCGGCAAGATCCGCGGTGGCGATCACCGTAGCGATCGCGGCGAGCGACGGCGAAGCGCTGGGAGCGCTCTGTTTGCTGCGCGTGAGAAAGAGAATCGATTCCGAAGAAAAGCAGCTGCTCCATGCATTAGCCAGCCACGCAGCGCTGTCTATAGAAAATTTCCGACGCTTTTCGCAGCTGGAACGCTCGAAACGGCAGTGGGTCGAAGATATCGACGCGATCAGCGATTACATCGTAGTTCATGATACGGCTTGGAGAATTGTGCGCACTAATCGCTCGCTCGCGTCGCACCTCGGCGTTCCGCCGGTTGCGCTGGTGGGCGAAGCGATGAGCAGCCTGCGGCAGATTGCCGAATCGGGAAGCGAGCTTCCCTGCCCCTTCTGCCACGACACGCAGCAGGCGCGTGAAGAATATGTGGTGGCGTCTCCGGAACGAATTTTCCTGGTCTCCACGTCAAGGACGCCGGGACTTTCGGATGATGACACGCGCACGATCCACGTTCTGAAGGACATGACCGACCGGCGCGAAGCGGAACGCCGGTACCGAGAATTGTTCGACAGCATTCAAGAAGGGTTGTTTTTCGCGACGCCAGAGGGAAGATTCCTGGATGTGAATGACGCAATGGTGCGCATGCTGGGTTACCGTTCGCGCGAGGAATTGCTGCGCGCGGACGTGGGACCGCATCTTTATCCGGCGCCAGCAGCGCGAGAACGTTTCCTGCGGGCGCTTTCCGAGCGCGGCGTGCTGCGAAATTACGAAGAGACGCTGCGGCGAAAAGACGGGACGCTGTTGCACACGCTGCAAAACATCACGGCAGTGCGCGACGCACAGGGAAAGATTGCGCAGATACGAGGGCTGATGCTGGACGTCACGGAGCAAAAGACGTTTCAGTCGCAGTTGCAACGCGAGAGAGACTTCAACCAAAAGATTTTAAATACCACACAGAGCATGATCCTGGTGCTGGACACGGCGGGGCTGATCAGCTATGCGAACCGGCGGTGTTACGAGGCCGGATACCGGGAAGATGAAATGATCGGGCACCGGCTGGTGGATTGGGTGGAAGCTTCGCATCGAGAAGACTTCGAGGCGGCGCTGGAAACCACAGCGCACGGGCACCAGGTTGACAACGTCGAGCTCCGCGTGCGACGCGGCGACGGATCGATGGGACATTTTTCGGTGAGCCTGAGCCCGATGCGCGACGAGCAGAGCGCGGTGAACAGCGTGGTAGTGGTAATGACCGACATCACGGATGCGGCTCTGCTGCAGGCGAAGCTTGCGCACTCCGAAAAAATGGCGACGATCGGACGCCTGGTGTCTGGAGTTGCACATGAAGTGAACAATCCACTCGCCGCAATTCTTGGATTCACGGACCTGTTGCTTGAAAACCCCGATGTTCCGAACTCAGCGCGGGAAGATCTGCAAATCATTTTGCAAGAGACGCAGCGGACCAAGGTGATTGTGCAGGACTTGTTGAGTTTCGCGAGGCAGCGCCCGGTGCAGCGCGAATTGGTGCAAGTGAACACGCTGCTCCGGCAGACGATCAAGCTGCGCAGCTACGATTTTGCGAGCCATGGTGTGGAGGTAGTGGAAGAATTCGACAAAAGCCTGGCGCCGGCGCTGGGAGACGCGCAACAGCTGCAGCAAGTGTTCCTGAACATTCTGAACAATGCCTACGATGCGGTGCAGGAAACAGGGCAGCGGGGAAAGATCATCATCCGGACGGCCCGGCAGGGAGAGTCGATTGAAATTGCGGTGACAGACAACGGCACGGGGATTGCCGATCCACAGCGCATATTTGATCCTTTCTATACCACCAAGCAGGCAGGCAAGGGCACGGGGTTGGGACTCAGCATCTGTTACGGGATCGTGCGGGCGCATGGGGGCGAGATTCAGTGCTCGAATAACGGCACGAGGGGCGGCAGCACGTTCGTGGTGCGGATACCGGTGGCAACGGAAACCTCCATTGCCGCGGCGAAAGAGGCAGGCCGATGAAATTGCAACCTGCATCCGCGGCCGCAAGTCCGATTTTGCTTATCGAGGATGAACCGTCCGTCACGGCGTTTTTGCGGGCGGCGCTGGAACGAAAGGGATACGCCGTGGAGTTCGCGTCATCCGGCGCCGAGGGACTTGAACGGCTGGCCGACGGGCGTTACGCTGGAGTGATTTCCGATATTCGAATGCCCGGCGCAGTCAACGGAGCCGAAGTGTACGCGTGGATCCAAAAAAACCGGCCCGAACTGCGGACGAGAATTATCCTGATGAGCGGAGATACTGCCAACAGCGAAACACAGGCGCTGCTGGCGCAGAGCGGCACGCCTTGCATTGAAAAGCCATTTCGCGTGAAGCAGTTGATGTCCATCGTGGAGAAAACATTCGGAAGACCATGAGCGATGACTTGAAAATTCGGCTGTTGGTGGTGGATGACGAGCAGAGCATCCGGCGGTTGTGCGTGACGATCGGAAACTCACTGGGATTCGTTTGCACTGACGCCGAAAGCGCCGAAGCCGCGCTTGAAGGCCTGGACAACGTTGCACCCGATTTGATCCTCACCGACCTGAAGCTGCCAAAACTTTCCGGAGTGGAGCTGTTACGGCAGAGCAGGACCTTGTTTCCCCGGACCGAGGTGGCGATCATGACGGGGCACGGCTCGATCGAGTCCGCCGTGGACGCGATGAAACTCGGCGCTTACGACTACATTGAGAAACCGTTCCGCGTCGAAAAAATGAAGACCATGCTGCAGCGAATGGCGGAAAAAGTGCGGCTGGTGAATGAAAACGAGTTTCTCCGTGAGCGTGTGAGCACGGAAGAAAATCTCGACGGAATTATCGGGACTTCCGCAAACATTCAAGACGTGTTGCGGATGATCTCGCGGCTGAAGGACACGCGCACACCGGTGCTGGTAGCGGGTGAGAGCGGGACGGGCAAAGAGCTGGTGGCGCGGGCGATTCACTTTCGGGGCACGATGGCGCAGACGCCTTTTGTGGCAGTGGATTGCGGTTCCCTCGTTCCTACGTTGATGGAAAGCGAACTCTTCGGCTACGAAAAAGGCGCGTTCACGGGGGCGATGAAATCCAAGGCAGGATTATTTCAAGCTGCCAACGGGGGAACAATTTTTCTGGATGAGATCGGCGAGCTTCCGCTGGAAATGCAGGCGAAGCTCTTGAGAGTTCTGCAGGAGAAGGAGGTGCGGCCGGTCGGCAGCAACGAGAAGGTAGCCGTGGACGTGCGGGTGATCGCGGCGACCAATCGCGACCTGGAAGCGGCCTACCGCGGGGGGACATTCCGCAAAGACCTGTATTTCCGGCTGAACGTGGTCACTGTGCATCTACCTGCCTTGCGTGAGCGCAGGTCCGACATCCCAATGCTGGTGCACCATTTCCTCGACCGGTATGCCCCGGGTACAAACCTACAAGTAACTCCCGCAGCGATGAAAAGCCTGTTGAACTACGATTGGCCGGGAAACGTTCGCGAGCTGGAGAATTGCATAGCCCGCGCGGTCACGCTGGGCGATCGCCAAGTCATCGATGTCAACGATTTGCCGCCGGCCATCCGGAGCGAACAACCCGCAGCAGCGGCAATGACACCTCAGGATGCTGCCTCGCTGTCGACGACAGCGCTGGCAGAGATGGAGCGGATGACGATTCTGCGCGTCTTCGAACAGGCGAATGGCGACAAGGCTCTGGCCGGAAAGATGCTGGGGATCAGCCGGGCAACGCTCTATCGCAAGTTGAAGAGGTACAACATCGCTGTGAAACCAAGCTCAGTTGGCGAGGCCGTGCCCCACGCGGCAGGCCATTAAATAGATTGCGTCTCACCGTTGGGGAGACGCAGTGCGAAAATCCCGCCGGACTATGAGACAGGGGCGTTTCAGCGTGAGACGGTTGAGCCGGGCGTAAGTAGCAGGAAAACAATAACCCTCGCGGTTTCTATACCTTCAAGCAGATTTCCTTTTCCGATCCTTTGGCGTGCCGCGTGCATCTTGCCAACCGGGAATTTGTGCCCCTTGCAGCGCCGAATGTGTTTTCCTGCGGCGAGGGACACGATGCGCAAAGGCCAGCACGACGAGAGGCGATGTGAAACGGTCCGGCGGGGCAACACTCACGATGAGCGAACTGAGCTGCGCCGAACAATTGGCGCGCTTTTTCGCGAGCGCCAAGCCGGTTCGCATTCCCGTGCAGGTGACCGCACTGCGTGCGGGAAGCGCACGCTTGCGGGAGGCCACGGTAGTGGAATTTGGCGCTTCCCAACATGCCATTTTCCTGTCGACCCTGCCGTTGGAATTCGACGACCGCGTGCGGATCGAACGAAACGGAACAGGTGGCGCGGCCGAAGCAGCGGTGGTGGCGGTGCAATATCACGAGGGACGCAAAGCGGTGGCCGTGCGATTCTTGCAGGGCCACTGTGATTGGGTTATGGAGCCGTGAACAAGACCACTACAACGCCTAATATCCCCGCTCCGGAGCGGTCCGAAAACTCGCGGCAACTGCTATGGAATGAAGCGCGCTCGGTCTTTCCGATTTACCTGGCGCTGGCGAAACAGATCGAGGAGGAGATCCCCTTCTCGCAGGACAAACGAATCCTGCCGGAGAAACCCTCCTTGGAACTCTTCTCTGAGGTGCGCGCCTGGCTGGATGCGATGGACCAGAAGGTGATGGCGCATCAACTGCGTCACCTGCTGCAGATGACCACGCTCAACGCGAATGAAAGCGGGTTGCAAGCGCTGATCCAGCGGCACCTCCGCAAGCCCGTCAAGACAACCGCCGACCGGCACAAGATTGACTTCCTGCTGGTGCAATACTTCGCGCTCTGCGCTCCAGCAAAGATCTATCACAAACAGATCTTGCCCGCTGACGTGGCGCAAGTCATGAAGCCGGTGCTGGGCGAAGCCGATACGGCTCCGCTGGCGTGGTGCGAGCCGCTGGAAAAAATGATCGAAGCGCTGCGTGGCTTCCGCAGCTTGCGCGAGATACTAAAAACGGATTTCATCGAGCAGGGCCGCAAAGTGAAAGAATCCGCCGGGGGAATGTTTTACGATCCGGCCGCGCTGCTGGCCTTTATTCGCTTCAATTTTCTTTTGCGGCGAACACTAATCGAGCTGATGCACGCGGATCTGATCGCCATTCGTGCAGGGCTCACGCAACTGGAAAAGGCCGGCTTGCAAACGATGGACTGCCATCATTTCGGGCTTTCCGCCGCGGAGCCGCTCGGCAAGATCCGGGAGATTGCGGATGAGTGGAAACAGCCGTTTCTGAAAGAATATACGGAACGGTCTGTCAGCCAGGCCTTTGAGAAATTGCTGGGCCTGCGCACGGACGTGGAACGGGCACTGGAAAAGGCAGGGGGCAAGGTCTCGGAAAATATTTCAGTCTTGGGCACCTCAGGAAGCCTGCGGGGGGCCTTTCCAGTGAAGAATGCTGCGGGCGAGATTGCGCCCCCCGCAAAGGAAGGGCGAGGGAACGAGAAAGCGGCAGCACCGGAGGCGGGTTCCAAAGCCGAACCCCCCGCGCCCCTCGATTTCGAATCGTGCATGGAACAAATCTGGGAGCAGCTGATCGCCGCGCCGCCGACAAGGGGCCGCTCGATGACGACGATACGCGCGGGGAACGCGCGCATCCTGATGTCTTCGTGGGAAGTGACGGCGTTTGTGAGCGAAGACGGGCCGGCGGCAGAGGACCTGAGGCGAGCGGTTGTTGCGCGGGCGCTGGTTACGGCCGCAGCAGAGTCAGCCAAAGAGACGGGAAACGCCACGTCATTGAGCAAAGCATTGACGGTGGCGCGAGTTGAAGCATCGCGGCTGCAGGAACGCGTGGACGTAGCGAAGCAGGCGAAGGATACGGAAGCGGCGGTGAATCTGGGCATCAGCACGAAGCGATTGCTTTCGGCAGTGGATGAGGCAGAAAAGCTGTAAGAAACAGGCAGTGACCGGCCTTCCGGCGAACACCCATGGGAGCGGCTCTTCCTTGCGAAACGCAAACGTATTGATTCTAACGGATGAAACTGATTTTGCACGGCTGCTGACAGCGTGCTGGCAAGCGGAGCGGAACCCGCCCGGAATCACGGTGCTGAGCAGCGAGCTGATGAAAGAGCAAGACTCCCCACCGCACGACCTTGTGGTGCTGGGCCCGCTGCGCGAGGGCAAGCTTTCCGGCCTGCTGAGCAGCCTCGATCCCACGGCTGCCGTGATTCTTTGCGCTCCGGCGGAGTCACGGGAGCTCGCGCAGTTGCGCGCGAAATATCCGCGGCTGGTGCATGTGCCATTGCGCGAGGATTGGGCGCAAACGCTTCTCCTCGTTGCGGGCGAATCGCTGCGGCGCGCCGAAGCCATGCGCCTGGCGAAGCAGGCGGAACGGAACGCGTCGGAGAACGAGCGGTACGCAACGCTGGGACGCTACATGATGGACATGAAACACAGCGTAAACAATGCGCTGACTTCCATGCTGGGAAACGCGGAACTCCTGCTACTGGAGCCGGGGCAACTCTCATCACAGTCGCTGGCGCAGATCAAGACAATTCACAGCATGGCTCTGCGCATCAACGAAATCATGCAGCGATTCTCAACGCTGGCGAGCGAGATGCGGGAGGCTGAGAATAGTTCTCAAGCTGAGACGGAGGAGACCCCGGCCTCCTCGCTGCCGCGCCGTTAGAGTGCTCACAATCAACTGTAAGCCCTTTACGTTCTGTAAGTTAAACCGATCAAGCAAAATAGCCAGCAAAGCGGAAGGGCTGGCTGCTGACGTGCACCTCTTGTCTGTGGAGAACCATGGAATGAGCATGGCCGCGTCGAAAAAGATATTGATCGTGGACGACTCGCCGGCGCAGGTGAAGCTGATGCACGGTCTGCTGGAACGCGAGGGCTATAGCCCGGTGGGGCTGAGCGACCCGAAACTGGTGGAAGAAACGATTCACATGGTCCGGCCGATGGTGATCCTGCTGGACGTGGTGATGCCGGAGCGCAACGGATTCCAAGTGTGCCGAGACCTGAAAGGCAATACGGAGTTCAAGGAGATCCCAGTAATTATGGTGACTTCCAAGGACACGGCCAGCGACAAATTCTGGGCTGAGCAACAAGGGGCGGATGGATACGTCACGAAACCGTTCACACGGGAAGATTTGCTGCGAGCGGTCCGCCGATTTGCGTAGAAGGTGAGCGAGAAGACAAAGCGATGAACGAAGAGTTCCATCTGACGCCACTTCCGGCGGACGCCGACACGGGCGAACTCCTCGAAGCGCTGGGACCGACCGAGGAGCGGCCCCCGGAATCGCAATACTGCGTCTTCCGTAGCGGACGGGAGCGTTTCTGCTTGCCCGTGCTGGACGTGGAAGAAGTTCTCGACTGGCCACTGGTGACGAAGCTGCCGCTCGGTCCGGCGTACCTGGTGGGAATTTTCAACTTGCGCGGCACGATCGTGCCGCTGATTGACATCGCCATGACCGAAGGGCGCAGGCCGGGCCTGTTGCCAAAACACGTTGTGGTGGCGGCGTTGCAGAGTGAAGGCCAACACGAAGATTTGCGGCTGGGCATCGCCGCCGACGAAGTGATTGGCACGTATTCGGTGAATACCGAGGATTTGCTGGAGCAAGCGCCGGAAAATGTGCCGCACTGCATCGGGATGCTAAGGCACGACGACCGGCTGGCATTGATCATCGACTTGCGGAGATTGCTCGAAGTGTTTCCGGGGCCCAGCATTTAGGAGTTGCGGAGAACCTGAGGCCGGCAGGCAGAGGCTCCGGGAAAGAGATTTGGAGGCAGGCATGAAATCGCGATTGAGTTCGACAATTTGGATGCTGGTGCTGGCGAACGGGGCGGTGCTCTTCGCCGTGCTCGGACTGGCATATAGCGCTGGGCGACAGTCTGGAGGCGTGTCGCTGTTCGACTTCAGCTCGCTGCCGAGTGGGGCGAGCAGCGCGGCGATTTTTGCTCTGGTGCTCGCGCTGGGCATGGCCGTGATCCTCGCCTGGCGGCTGGGAAGCGCCATATTGTCGCCGGTGCAAGAGCTGGCGGAATTCTCCGAGCGTTTTGCCGCGGGTGATTCCCGGGCGCGCGCCGAAGTTCACACAAAGGATGAGCTTGGCTACATAGCGGAAAACCTGAACCGCGCGGTGGGGAAGGTATCGAAAGCGGCGAGCAACCAGGAAGCCAGCGATTTGCTGCAGCGGAGCATTACCGAGCTGCTGACGGTAATCAACCAGGTGGCGCGCGGAGATTTGACGCTGCGCGGAAAAGTCACTAACGACGCGCTGGGCAATGTCGCGGACTCCATCAACTACATGCTGGACAACTTCATGAAAGTTCTGGAGCGCGTGAGGAAAGCGGCAATGGAAGTGACGGCGTGCTCGAACAACATTCTAGTGGCCGCCGACGAGATGCAAGCAGGCGCGACACAACAGGACCAGGAAATTACGAATACGTCGAGCGCCGTGGAAGAACTGACGGTTTCGATGAAGCAGGTATCCAACAATGCGGAAGCGAGCGCCGAAGCGGCGCGCCGTGCGCTGGACGCCGCGGAACAGGGCAACCGCGCGGTGCGCGATACGCTCGAAGGCATGCAGCGCATCCGCGCGTCGGTGCAAGCCACCGCGAAAAAGATCAAGTCGCTGGGAGACAGGTCGCTGGAAATTTCGGAAATCATCAACGTGATTAACGACATCACCGAGCAGACCAACTTGCTGGCCTTGAACGCCGCCATCGAGGCGGCGCGGGCGGGCGAAGCGGGACGGGGGTTCGCGGTCGTCGCCGACGAAGTGCGCAAGCTCGCCGAACACAGCCGCAGCGCCACGAAGGATATCGCGGCTCTCATCAAGGCCATTCAGGCGGAGACGAACGAAGCCGTGGTGGTCATGGAGGAAGGCACGAAAGAAGTGGAAGGCGGCGCGACGCTGGCGGATCAGGCAGGGCGCGCGCTCGACGCCATTTCGAGCGTGGTTCGCCAGTCGGCGGAGTTGGTGCAGGAAATCTCACTAGCATCGAAACAGCAGGTACGAGGCACGGAAGGCGTGGCGCACGCAATGCAAATCATCTCCAACATTACGCGCCAGACTTCACAGGGCACACGAGGCACGGTGGCAACCGTCAGCCAGCTGGTAAAACTTTCAGACCAATTAAACGAAGCGCTGGCCCAGTTCCGCACCCCGTCGAAGCCTTCCTCCGGGGGTGTCGAAGAATCCGAGCGGCCCATCCCGGTTGGCGCTCATCGTTAGGCGGTAATTCCCTGCTTCGGCAAGAGGCCGGAGCGGAAACGTGATGAAGATGAGCGAACGCCAGAGCCCGGCGGCCGGTCTGAGCGAACACGAATTGAGCGAGATCCGCATGCTGATCGAAGAGCGGACGGGAATTCACTTTGATGAATCGCGGGAGCGGTTCTTTTCGACGCGTGTGCGCGAACACTTGCACGCCAAGGGGCTGGCGCGAGGCACGGACTTAATGCGGGCGATCCGGAAGTCGAACGTGGAGTATGAAGCGCTGCTGGAGCGGCTGCTGACACAGGAGACATCGTTTTTCCGCTACCCAGCGATATATGAAACTCTTGAAAAGCGGGTGCTCCCCGAGCTGCACGTGAAGAAGTTCTGGAAGGATCCACGGACGCTTCGCGTTTGGAGCGCAGGCTGCTCGACTGGCGAGGAGCCTTATTCGATCGCGATTACCATCGCCGATGCGCTGAACTTCGCGGACGCCTGGAATGTCGAAATCCTCGCCACCGACGTCGGCCGGCAAGCGCTAAAGCACGCGGAACGCGCCGTTTATGCGGGCCGGAGCATTGCGAGCGTGAAAGGACCTCAGCTTGGCGCGCACTTCACGGAGGTGCAGGGCGGCTACCAAGTAAAGCCTCGCTTGCGCAAGATGGTGACCTTCGCGCAAATGAATCTGGCGTCCGCAGTGTACGTCGGACGGATGGATTTGATCTTTTGCATGAACGTGCTGATTTATTTTTCCGAAGAACGCCGGCGCGCGCTGGTACAGCGCTTTTACGACTCTCTGGAGCCCGGCGGATACCTTTTCCTGGGGCACTCGGAATCCATCTCGAAGATGCCGGTGAAGTTTCAGGCCATCGTGCTGCACGATTGCATTCTCTACCGCAAGCCGACGGCGGAAGAATTGCGGAAGCCGGAGCTCGTAACGGAGGGGCGCGCGTGAACACGCCGGACCGCGAAGCCGTCGAGACGTTCCTCCAGGAAGCGGCGGAGCACCTGCAGTATCTGCGGGAATACGTAAGTGTGCTTCAAGATGTGGAGCCTCGCCGCGAAGATCTCGAGCGGCTGTACATCGCGGCGCACACGCTGAGCGGAACTTCTGCGAGCTACGGGTTCCCGCGCTTTTCGGAGATCGCGGGGAAACTGGCACATGTTTTCCAGTATGCAACGAACGCGACGCTCGGGAATGACCTGCACGGGCCGCTCACCGAGTTTCTTTCCGACGGAATTTCGGTGCTGGAGACAGACCTTCTCGAGATCAGCGACACGGGCAACGAAAGCATCGACGACATTGCAGCATTCAAAGAACGCTACCGCTTTGCGTTTCCAACCGAGCCGCCGCCGCTCAATTATTTGCAGCCTCCGGAGCCGCTATTGCCCACTGCATTTCCGGAGGAAGAATCCTCCGTGGCTGGCGCGACGGGATCTTATTTTGACGCTTTGCCCGGCGACGAGGAAGTGCCGGACGAGATTCTGGAATTTTTTCAACCGGAAGCCGAAGAGCATCTGCAAGTCGTCAGCGATTGCTTGATCTCTCTCGAAGGGAACAATAATCCCGAGGAGATCAACAAGCTATTCCGCGCAATTCACACGGTGAAAGGCTCCGCCGCGCAGGTGGGGTTGAGGCGCTTGGGCGGGATTGCGCACCGCGTGGAGGACTTGATCGGCCGCTTGCGCGATGGGGAGATGGATCCGTCGCCGGCAGTGGTTGACCTTTGCCTGGAGTCCGTGGACGTTCTGAAAAAGACGCTGCACCGACAGTGGGAAGATGACGCCGAGATGCGCACGGTTGTGGATTCCCTGCTCGGGCGGATCGCGGAATTTGCCCCGATGGAGCCAGAAGAGGCAGAAGCCCTGACGGAGGCAGCCAGCGGCGCAGAGGCCGCGGCGGAAGGAGAGGGCGAGGGCGTTTCGCAGGAAAAAGGGCCTGCCCGTGCCGCAGCAAAACAAGCAAGCGCCGCGGGTTCCAAAGCGAAATCCGTACGTATTGCGCTGGAGCGGCTGGACCGGATGATGAATACGGTGGGAGAACTCGTCATCAACCGCACTCGGATGGTGGGACGCGTCGCGGAACTCGAGAAGCTGGTAGAGACGCTCGGTTTTTCCAAAGAGAGACTGCAAGGGAAGGTAGGAGAATTCCAGGATAAATACGAGTTCAACCGGATCAGCTCACCGAGATTGGCGGATCCATGGAACACGTCACAGATGCCGAAGATGCTCACGAGCGCGGCCGCGGGCGATAGGTCGTTCCTATCCGACTTCAGCGAATTGGAAATGGACCGCTACGATGACTTCAACATTCTTTCTCGATCGATGGCAGAAATTTCCGCGGACGTAAACGAAGTTCTCTCGCAACTAGAAGGATTTATCGGACGGGTGGAAGGCGACATCGACGAATTCACCAAACTGGCGCATCACCTCCAGGATGAATTCACGGCGGCGCGCATGGTGCCGATTGGCACACTCTATTCCCGGCTGACGCGCGCCGTGCGCGATGCGGCTAAGTCCGCCGGCAAGAATGTCGAGCTCGACCTATCGGGAAGCGAGACCGAGCTGGACAACAATATCATTCAACAAATCTCAGACCCGCTGGTGCACCTGGTTCGCAACTCGGTGGCACACGGGATTGAACGCCCCACCGAACGCGCAGCGGCGGGAAAACCAGAGGCAGGCAAGGTTTCCGTGCGGGCGTATCATCGCGGCAATCACATTTACATTGAAGTGGAAGATGATGGACGCGGGATCGACTACGTACGCGTGAAGCAAAGCGCGATCGAACGCGGCCTCGTTTCGGTGGAGACGGCCGACCGGCTGACGGAACGCGATCTCCGCGAGATGCTCTTTCATCCGGGCTTTTCGACAGCGCCGGTAAAAACCGAGCTGGCCGGCCGCGGCGTCGGGCTCGACGTTGTCCGAGCGAATCTGAATATGCTGAACGGCGAAATTGACATTCAAAGCAAAAGCGGCCAGGGCACGCAGTTCACGCTGAAGGTGCCATTGACGCTGATCATTTCGCCGGCGTTGTTTGTGCGCTGCGGGACCTCCAACTATGCCCTCCCTCTCGCCGTGGTGGAAGAAATCCGCCGCCTGCGCGCCGACGAAATCGAAGACATCGGTGGAAAGCTGCTGACGAAAGTGCGCGACGTGGTCACGGAAGTCGTGCGCCTCGATACCTACCTTGGCCTGCCTCCACTTGAAGCTGTCAATGGTTATTTCCGCATGGTGGTGGCAAATGTTGGCAACCGGCAGATCGGCCTAGTCGTGGAAGAAGTCATCGGCAAAGACGAAATCGTCATTAAGAACCTGGGTGAATACCTGCGCCGGGTAAAGCTTTTCCCGGGAACCACGATCGCTCCCGACGGCAGCTTGATTTTGCTGATTGACTTGAACCGCATGGTTGCGACCGAGCCGAATGAGCGGCGCGCCCTTCAGGCCACGGCTAGCGCGGCACGCGTGTTCGCACCGGGTTCGGCGGCGGTGGCAAAAGGCACGATTCCTGTCGACGCGATCGACCGTGTGCAACAGGAGCGCGTCATTGTGGTGGCAGACGATTCGATCAGCGTCCGGAAGTTCGTCGGGCGCATGCTGGAGAAGAACGGCTACCGCGTGATGTTGGCCGGGGATGGACTGGAAGCCGCGGAACTTGTGTCGCAACACGGCTGCCACCTGGTCATTACCGACCTGGAGATGCCGCGGATGACGGGTTACGAGCTGATGGCGCAACTGCGCCAGAGCCCGGCGACGCGACGGATTCCGGTGATGGTGGTGACTTCGCGCGCAGGCGCGAAACACCGCGATCGAGCGATGAAGGAAGGCGCGGCGGCATTCCTTACCAAGCCGGTGCAGGAAGATCAGTTGATTGCAGCGGTAGAACAACTGATGGGAACGGAGGCGGCGCACCCGGTCTCTCCGGTGGCGTAAAGAATGATGGCGACCAGCGCCAGCAAGAAGTTTCGCGTGCTCATCGTGGAGGACTCCACGTTCATGCGGAAAGTCCTGGAAACAATTTTCAACGCCGATGACCAATTACAGGTGGTGGGCCACGCAAAGGACGGGCGCGAAGCCGTGGCAATGTCGGAATCCCTGAAGCCGGATGTCATCACCATGGACATCAACATGCCGCATATGGACGGCCTGCAAGCAACCGCGCAGATCATGACCACGAACCCCAAACCGATCGTAGTGGTGAGCTCGGAATCCAAGGAAGGAGCAGCGAGCACACTGAAAGCGCTGGAACTCGGCGCAATCGAATTCGTGGCCAAGCCTTCGAGCGGCATCGATTTGGACATGCAGAGCGTTAAAGAAGAGCTACTGCGAAAAGTACGCATGGCGGCAAAGGTGCGTGTTGTGCGTACGGCATCCCGGCTGGCATCCACCTTGCAGGGCACGAACGTCAAGCCACACCAGGCCCCTGCGCCCCCGGAGAAGCGAGCCGCAACAGCAGCACAACTCGATCAGAAGTTTCCTGTCGTCGTACTGGCCGCATCCACCGGCGGGCCCGCAACGGTTATGCGCCTAGCGCCTGGGTTCACGCGCGATTTTCCCGCCGCGGTGATTCTCGTGCAGCACATGCCAGCGGCCTTCACCAGCCAGTACGCCGTGCAACTGGCGGAGTTCACGAATATCCGCGTAAAGGAAGCAGAGGCCAACGAGCCGCTCGTACCAGGGACGCTGTACATTTGCCCGGGCGCACAGCATCTGCGTGTAACCGCTTCGGGCCGAATTGAGCTGGATGGCAGCAGCGGACGAATCGGGGGCTACCTGCCGAACATTGACGTGACCATGGAATCCGTCGCGGCCTCTGCGGGTCCCATGAGCATCGGAGTGGTGCTCACCGGCATGGGCAATGACGGCGTTAACGGAGCGAAGGCAATCAAGGCAGCGGGTGGTTTGGTGCTTGCGCAGGATGAAGCAACTTCGGTGATTTTCGGCATGCCGGCGGAAGCAATCAAGACCGGCGCGGTCGAGCAGGTTCTTGGAATTGACGACATTTATCCTGCACTGGAAAAGCGCGTGCTTGGGTTGTGCCGGGCAACACCCGCGGGAGTGCGATAGTGCGGCCAGTTCCGGCGGCAAAGCAAGGCGCGGCGCGCACTGAGCAGATCATCCTGTTTCGAGTGGGCGGCGAGCTTTTTGCTGTCTCTTCCGCTTCCGTGCAGGAAGTGCGGGGCGTGGACAGCCTTGGCGGATCAGCAACGGAACTTTCGCAACCAGGATTGCGCAAGGTGCGGCACATCGTGCGGCGCGGAGGGAAAACCGTCTACGTTGTCAACGGAGCGATGCATTTTGGGTTGCCGACAACGCCGGCGGCACTCGTTTTCGTGTTGCGGGGGACACGCACGGCGCTGCTCATCGATGGAATCGAGAAAATGACCGCCATGACCCGGCTGCAGGCACTGCCGAAAGCGTTTTGCAACGAAGAACGGCAGTGGTATCGCGGACTGACGTCGCTGGATCAAAGTGTCGTACCGGTTGTGGCACCCGAAGGGTTCCTAACTCCTGAAGAAGTGGCTTTGCTGGACGCGGGGTTGCAGTCAGAAGAGACAACGGAAGCCGGAACCGATGATGAAGAAACGGAATGGACGCAATGAGCCAACCGGCGGAACCCAGAGTGCAGTCGTTCGTCTTGCTCCGGCTCGGCGAGCGAAGATTTGCCATCGCGGCGAACCAAATCGCCGAACTGGTGCCCCCGAGCCGCGTTTTTCGGTTTCCACATCGCACTCCGGAGGTTGAGGGCGTGATTGTGCGGCGAGGTCGGATTGTACCGGTATGCGATGTGGGGGGGCGCCTCATTGGAAGGAGCCTGAAGTCACTGCGGCTTTATCTGATCGCCTTGCGGCGCTACGGAGCGCAGGCGGAGTGGGTGGCGCTGCCAGTAACTGGGGAATGCGAATTGATCAACGCGGAAATGTCACTCGCAAGCTCCGCAGATTCGCCTCATGTGGCGGGCTGGCTCTCGCACGCAGGCGACGTCATCGAAGTTCTCAATCTGAACGCACTGACCCCGGGCCCTTCCGATACGGGCGCGCCGGCCGCGACGCCCGCGGCTGAGGAGGCGCGGCCATGATGATCGCGGGCCGCCCGGCAAAACTCCTGTTGATCGACAGTAATGTTTATTTCTCGAAGCGGCTGAGTGACGCGCTGAAGAGAGAGGGTTTCGAAGTAACCTCCAGCACGCAGCCGGCATTCGCGCTGACCACGCTCGAATACGACATGCCAGCGGCGATCCTGTGCGCGACGAATATGCGCGAGATGGGCGCGCTGGAAATCGCCAAGATCATCCACGCCGATCAAAAAAACGCTGCGTTGCCGGTTATTGCATTGGGCGACGGCAGTCAACGCGCGTTGATGGCAGCTTTCCAGGCGGGCTGCGACGACTACATCGACCGGGCGCGGCCGCCGGCGGTGATCGCCACGCACGTAAAGAACATTATCGTGAGCAAGGCCGATGGTTTTCAGCCGACGCAGATGCTGGCGCAGGCCGACACGAGCCTCAGCGGCAGTTTAACGCATCACGACTTGCCCGGCGTGATGCAGATGCTCGGACACGCGCACCAGACAGGCGCACTGCACATCAACGCCGGCGAAACGGACGCGGTGCTCTTCTTTGACGCCGGGGAAATTACCCACGCGGAATGCGGCAGTCTTTTCGGCGACGAGGCCGTGATCCATATCCTGAAGAGCTGCGTGCAAGGGGGCTCTGGAGTCTACAAATTTGTTTACGGGGCGGCGTCGACGCAGCGCACGGTGCTGCGTTCGGCGACGGACCTGATGCTCGATGCCATGCGCGAGTATGACGAAAGCGTGCATGACACGGCGGACAAGGAAGCGCTATGAGCGAAGCAATGCTTATTCCACCAGTGGGCGAAACCCCGGCGAAGCGCACGCCCACAGTGTACTTTATTGATGATAGCGCGACGATGCGTGAAGTCATCAAGATTGCGTTTCGGCGTGAGAACATTAACGTCGTTACTTGCGCCGATGCAGCGTCGGCGCTCGCGCAGTTCGAACAGAACCCGCCGGATGCGGTAATCACCGACGTGATCATGCCGGACCAAGACGGATACTCGGTGTGCAGCCAGATCAAGCAGAATCCCCAGTTCAGCGCAACACCCGTGATCTTGATGTCCGGCGTGGTCAATAAGAGCGTGGCCGACAAAGCCGTGTCCGTGCAGGCCGACGAACTGATCCGGAAGCCATTTCAACCGCAGGAATTGATCGCACGGGTGAAGAGCCTCCTGGAACCAAAGGGAGCGGCCAGCCCAACAAAGGTAGTGCACCCTGCGGCCTCTGCGGCGCTCAACAGTCTGTTTGCCCCGGCACCCGTGCCCGCAGCGCCAGCTGCCCAAGCGCCACCGCCGTACGCGCCGGAACAAAGATCTTCCGAGTCCCTTTGGCCACGCGCGCTTGCTGAAGCGTTTACGCCGAGATCCGCGGCACCTTCGGCTCCCCAGCAGAGCGCGCAGCCTGGTTCTCCTGTTCGCCCGACTTCTGCCTCAGACAGCTTCAAACTCCGCGCAGAGATTGCACGCCTCGAGCTTCTAGTGAAGAAATTGCAAACGGAGCTGCAGATCGAGCGGCAATACAACCAAGCCCTGGAACTTCAAATCAAGACCCTGACAGAAATGGAATCGTAATCCTGGACGGAACTTCCCGTATCTGTTTCAGGTCACCCCTGTCCCAGCTCTGTTGACGATGGAACCTGAATTCAGTAGCCTCCCATTACGCAGTAGGAAATCGGATTCTTGTTGGCGGAGCGGGGGAAGATGGGCGAAAAGATAAGCTCCGGGATTTCAAGGCGCGAGTTTGCGCGCCGGGCAGCCATGGCGTCCGCTGCCGCTTCTCTTGCGCCTGTAGAGATTCTTGGCGCCGAGTCTCGTATAGAATCGCCAGAGCCGCAACAACCTCCCGAGCTGCCCAAGCTTACCCCGGAGGGTCAGGCGGAAGTGGAAGCACGCATCCACGCGATTCTCAGCCAGTACGGCAGCCGTTTCTCGGAGACGCAGAAGGCGGAGATCCGCAGGTTGTGCGCACTGGCGCAACCGCCGCTGGACCGCCTGCGTGGTTACGCGATCCAAAATGGAGATGAACCAGCGCTGTATTTGAAGCCGCTTGTAGAACGCGAGAAAAAGCCCGCTGCCCCGCCAGCAGCAGCGAAGCTCGCAGCGTCGCCAAAGAAAAACTAAAGAGATCTCACGATGCCAGTCGAGGACATCTCCTTCTTGCCGCTCAGCGAGCTTGCGAAGCGCATTGAATCGAAGAAACTATCCCCCGTTGAAGTAACACAGCACTTCCTGAAGCGAAGCGAAAAGCTGGGGCCGCGTTTCAACGCCTACGCACGCTTGACGCCTGAGATTGCCATGGAGCAGGCGCGCGCCGCGGAAAAAGAGATTCACCGCGGCCATTATCGCGGCCCACTTCATGGAATTCCCTACGCGGCGAAAGACTTGCTGGCGGTAAAAGGTCTGGCGACAACGTGGGGTGCAAAACCTTATGCAAACCAAGTCTTCGACTACAACGCCGCGGTGATCGAGCACCTCAACCGCGTCGGCGCAGTGATGCTTGGCAAAGCTTCCATGATTGAACTTGCGGGAGGGATGGGCTACCGGTTCGCCTCCGCATCGCTGCAGGGCGCGGCGAAAAACCCCTGGAATACTGCCTGCTGGACGTGCGGTTCTTCCTCGGGTTCGGGTGCAATTGTGGCGGCCGGGCTTGCGCCCTTTGCGATTGGAACGGAGACTTGGGGCTCGATCCTTTGCCCGGC
>Ga0307479_10000216_pt1 | contig 54376 bp, 50 predicted proteins | sample atmos_gasesECM4C_FD_203743 | JGI IMG/M metagenome (GOLD analysis project Ga0307479, IMG submission 203743) | Hardwood forest soil microbial communities from Morgan-Monroe State Forest, Indiana, United States - atmos_gasesECM4C_515 | ecosystem: Environmental > Terrestrial > Soil > Temperate...
TCGCGGTTGGCGAAGTACACATAGACGGTCGACCGGGCCACCTCTGCCTCGGCGGCGATCTCATCCATCGACACCTCGGTCGTGCCCCGCTCGCCGAACAGCCGCCGGGCCACGTCGATGATCTGGTCCCGACGGAAGTCGCGGATGACCTCTTTGAGCTCGTCGGGGCTGCGCCTCGGCATCAGTCACCGGACCTCGGCATCAGGCGGGTGCGCGCCGCTCGGCAGGCGGGAACAGGACAGGAAGGTGCTTCACGCCGTTGATGAAGCGGGACCGTAGACGCTCGGGCGGCCCGCCAGGCTCGATCGCCGGCAGGCGATCGAGGAGGTGCTCGAACATGACCCGGATCTCCATCCGGGCCAGGTTGGCCCCGAGACAGAAGTGCGGGCCCCCTCCGCCAAAAGCCATGTGGGGGTTGGGGGAACGGGTGATGTCGAAGCGCTGCGGCTCCTCGAAAACCGCCTCGTCGCGATTGGCCGACACGTGGAAGAACACCACCTTCTGATCGGCGTCGATGCGCCGGCCCGACAGCTCGACAGGCTCCGTGGTCTGGCGCCGGAAGTTCATGACGGGGCTCACGAAGCGGAGCATTTCCTCGACTGCGCCCGGCACCAGGCCGCGGTCGTCGACGAGGCGTTGCCACTGTTGTGGATGGTCGAAGAAGGCCACCATGGCCCCGGAGATGAGGTTCCGAGTCGTCTCGTTCCCGGCAATGGTCAGGAGGAGGAAGAACAGCTCCAGCTCGAGATCGCTCAGGCGCTCGCCGCCCACCTCGACCTGGGCGAGCACGCTCATGAGATCGGCGTGGGGGTCCAGGCGCTTCTGGCCGAACAACGCCGCCGCGTAGCCGTACAGCTCCATGGCCGCCTCGGTGGCCGCCTCCGGGGTGATCTGGTACTCGGGATCCTCGCTCCCGACGAGGCGGTTGGACCAGATGAACATACGATCGCGCTCGTCGGCGGGCACGCCCAAGAGCTCGGCGATGACCACCAGGGGCAGCTGGGCGGCGATGTCGGTGACGAAGTCGGCTTCCCCCTTCTCGATGACGGCGTCGATGATGTCGTCGGTGGCGCGGTGGATGCGCTCGTGCAGCTCGGCCACCATGCGAGGGGTGAAGCCCTTGTTGACGAGACGGCGGTAGCGGGTGTGCAGCGGGGGATCCATGTTGAGCATCATCAGCCGCTGCTCCTCCACGGCCTGCTCGGGGATCTCGAACGGCATGGTGCCGCGCCGGTAGGAGGAGAAGCGTTCGTGGTCCCGGTTGACCACGACGCAGTCCTGGTGGCGCGTCACCGCCCAGAAACCGGGCCCGTCCACCTCGGCGCAGAACCGCACCGGGTCGTTGGCACGGAGCCAGGCGAAGTAGTCGTGGGGGACCCCCTCCACGAAGGTGGCCGAGTCGGCCAGGTCGACGTCCGGGGGCGTCGTGGTCGTGGTCATGTACCCACCTCCGATGTATCGGACGTACTGTCCGATACATCGGATGGTATGGCCAGCCCCGAACGGGGTCAAGCCGGCCCTGAGGGGCAGGCGCCGGGTGTGCCCTAGGGGCGCAGTGCCCGGAGGTGGTCGGCCACGCCGGCCTGGATCTCGCCGAGGACGGCCCGTGCCCCGTCGTCGGTCTGGGCCGCCACCGCCTCGGCCAGGTGGGCGGCCACCCGATCGAGGTGCTCCGACAACACGATCCGCACCTCTTCGTCGCTGGCCGACGACGGCCACAGGTTGGGCGGCACCCGCCCCGCCACGCTGGGGATGTCCGCCAACGGGGATCCGCCGAGTTGCAAGTCCTCGTCCATGAGCAACCGGACCCACGTCCGGAGGTCGTCGAACAGGCGGTCGAGCTCGCCGTGCAGGTCGTGGTTCTCGGGGACCTTCCGGTGTGCCTGCTTCACGTCCTGGACGACATCGATGACCTCGCTGAGCACCGCCGACAAGGCGGCGACAGGATCGTGTGGCTCAGAGGCGACGGTCATGGCTCGCTCCTTCCTTCGTTCATTTCCTTCGCTCACGGCACGCCGTGGCGGAAGGCGACGCTGATCCTGGGCCCCGAGCGGGCCAACTTGGGCACGCTGTGCTCGAAACGGCGCTGGGTCTGGCCTCCGGTGACGAGAAGGTCGCCGTGGCCGAGCTTGAACGAACGCGACCGGCCGCCCCCTCGGGGCCGAACGAGGAAGGTGCGTGCGGCCCCGAGCGATACGAGCGCCACCACCGGGTCGACCACCTCCTCCGGGATGCGGTCGCGATGCCAGGCCACGCTGTCGGAGCCGTCTCGGTACAGGTTGAGCCCCACCGAGTCGAAGACGACCCCGTAGTGGGCCGCCAGGGCGCGACGGGCTTCGGCCAGAAGGGGCGCCTCGAGGCGGGCGTCGTCTTCGATCCTGCGCCACGAGGTGAGACGGGGCTCGTCGACCTGGCGGTCGTACATCCACCTCCGGCGCTGACCCCACGGCACGGCGGCGAGGAGCTCCTCGAAGGCGGCGTCGGATCCGGCCACCCAGCCGGGGCAGTAGTCGACCCACGAGTCGTCGTCGAGGAGCGCCCGCTCGAGCCCGGCGAATGAGGCGTCCACCGTGGACTCGACGGCGCCGAAGAGCGACGGCTGCCAGGTCAGGGCGGGCTGGGTCACGGACCAGTAATAGCGCCCAGAGCCGGCCCTCGGGTCCGAAGGTGCGGGAGCCGCCATACTCAGGCGGTGATCGAGGCGGTGGTCTTCGACCTCGACGGCGTGCTCGTCGACTCCGAGCAGCTGTGGGACGAGGCACGTCGGGACGTCGCCGCCCGCCACGGCGGACGTTGGCACGACCGGGCGACGGCGGCCATGCAGGGGATGAGCTCGGTGGAATGGTCCGCCTACATGCACGAGACCCTCGGCCTGCACCTCCCTCCGGAGCAGATCGCCGAGCTGGTGGCGGACGAGCTGCTGCGGCGCTACGCCGAGCACCTGCCTCTTCTCCCGGGAGCGCGCCAGGCGGTGGAGAGGGTCGCCGTCCACTGGCCCCTCGCCGTCGCGTCGTCCGCCAACAAGACGGTCATCGATGCCGTGCTCTTGCTGGCGAGCCTGGAAGGCTGCTTCACCGTGACGGTGTCCTCCGAAGAGGTGCCCCGGGGAAAGCCGGCACCGGACGTCTACTTGGAAGCCGTCCGTCGCCTGCACGTTGCACCCCGCAACTGCGTCGCCGTCGAGGACTCCGCCAATGGGATCCGCGCCGGCGTGGCTGCCGGCCTCCACGTGATGGCGATCCCCAATCGGACCTACCCACCCCCGCTCGCCGTGTTGGCCCTGGCCGACGTGGTGCTCGGTAGCCTGGGGGAGATCACCGAGGAAACGATCGACGACCTGGAGTGGCGCGACCGCGTCGAGGCGCGCCTCGACGAGCAGGAGGAACAGTCGTTCCCCGCCTCCGATCCCCACTCCGATTGGGCCGGGCCCCCTGTCAGCCCAGTGGTGACCGCGGCGCCCTGACGGTCCGGGGCGTGGACGGCGTGGACGGCGCGGGGCGCCGGCGCGCCGGGCGATCAGTGCTCGTAGGTGCCGATGAGCCGGTTCTGCTCGATCACGTGGTCCTCGATGCGCTCGAGCACCGTCCGCCGGTCGAGGCCGGGCTCGAGGTCGAGGTCGCGGTCCAGGGCGTACACCCAGAAGTAGTAGTGGTGAACGCCGTGGCCCGGCGGCGGCGCCGGTCCGTTGTAGCCGGTGTTCCCGAAGGAGTTCTTCCCGGTGACGAAGCCGTCTGTGGCCTCCGCCAGGCTGCTCACCCCGCCGGGGATTCCGTAGAGCACCCAGTGGGTGAACCCGTCGACCAACGGTGCGTCGGGGTCGTGCATGATCACGACGAACGCCGCGGCGCCGTCGGGTACGCCCGTCCATTCGAGCGGAGGCGAGACGTCCTCGGCGTCCCCGGTGTAGCGCTCGGGGATGGGCGCACGGTCGGCAAAGGCGGTGGACGAGACCTTCAAATTGGCGACGCTCAGTTTCTGGGCCATGCGCCGTGTATACCCGATGCGGTCCCTCAGCGCTCCTCGTCTGGCCGCCACTTGCCCCGGCCCTTCGCGACGCCTTGGTACCTCGCCAGCGGAGTGAATCGCACCGCGGGCTCCAGCAGGTCCGACTGCCGGGCCATGACTCCTCCAGGTCCTTGTAGGCGCCGGACATCTCGTCGAGCACCCCGGTCGTGTTGACGGCGAAGAACTTGCCGCCGGAAGGGCGCCGAGATGGGGAAGAACCTCCTGCGCAACCGGCTGTGACCTGACGAGATGGGCGCCGGGGCGGAGGACCCTGGAGTTTCACTGCAACGAGAGAGGTCGTCGTCGGTACCATGGCCCGCCGTGACGGTCGCCTTTGCCCTGTCAGGCGGCGGAAACCTCGGCCCGCTCCAGGCGGGCACCCTGCTGGCCTTGCTCGAGTCGGGCGTCGAGCCCGATGTACTCGTGGGCAGTTCCGTCGGTGCGCTCAACGCCGCATTCCTGGCGTGCCGGCCCGGGGTGTCCGGCGCGCAGTTGCTCGTCGAGTCGTGGAGCACGCTGCGGCGGAAAGAAGCGGTGCAGCTGAATCCCTTGTGGGCCTTGGCAGGCTTCCTCGGCTTCCGTGACCACCTGCTCTCGCCCACGAGACTGCGCCGTCTCGTGCGGCGATGGATCGACACCACCCGTATCGAGGACGCCAAGATCACCCTGGCCGTCACCGCCACCGACGCCCTGACCGGGGAGTGCGTGGTGCTGCGCCGCGGCAACCTCGTGGAGGCGGTGGCCGCCAGCGCGGCCATTCCCGGGCTGTTCCCCGCCGTCCGTGTCGACGGCCGATGGCTGGTCGACGGGAGCCTGTCGGCCAACCGGCCGGTGCGCCAAGCCCAGGCCCTGGGCGCCGACGACGTCTACGTGATCACCACCGCCACCGCGGCGCGCATCCGGCCGCCCCGCGGCGCGGTGGCCATGGCCATGAACTCGGTATCGCTCGTGACGACCCGGATGGGGCTCGCAGAGCTGGCCGACGCCGTCCAACACGCCGAGGAGAACGGCGGCCGGGTGCGAGTGGTGCCGTCGGCTCAGCCCCATGCGCCCGGACCCTTCGAGTACCGACGGGGTGCGGAGCTCGCCGAGGCCGCCTACCGGTGCACTCGCGACTGGCTGCAGAGCGGGGACAGCGAAGCGACGACGAATTGAGCGGGGAGGAGCCGTCGACCGTTGCAAGCCGGCGGCGCCAGGTGTCCGGCGGCGGAAGGAGGCATGCGGTGACCAAGCTGATGGCCGGCATCTCGGTCTCGGTGGACGGCTACATCACCGGGCCCGACGACGGTCCTGATTGCGGGCTCGGCGTTGGCGGCGAGCGTCTGCACTACTGGGTGTTCGGCGGGCCGTGGAGCTACGACTCGCCAGGTCGGGGCGAGCCCGTGGGCGAGGACAAGGCCTGGATGGAGGCGGCCCTCTCCTCGCTCGGGGCGGTCATCTGCGGGCGGGCCACCTACGAAGCGGCCGGGCACTGGGGCGACAAGAACCCGTGGGGCATCCCCGTGTTCGTGGTGACCCACCGCCCCGGAGACCAGCCCCCGGGCCACGAGTTCGTGTTCGTGGGGAGCCTCGAGGAAGCCATCGAGCGAGCGGTGGCGGTCGCCGGCGACCGCCACGTGCATCTCATGGGCGGCGCCGATGTCATCCGCCAGGCTCTGGAAGCCGGGTACGTGGACGAGCTGTCGATCATTGTCGCCCCGCTGACCCTCGGAGCGGGAAAGAGGCTGTTCGACGGCTTCACCGAGTCGGTCGAGCTCGAGCATCTCGGGGTGCGGCAGTCGCCGTACGCGACGTTCATCGACTATCGGGTGAAGAAGTAGCGAACTCGGGATCCCAGCACGCTCGTCGAGGGGGTGCTGGCCTGGTGGTGTGAGCGGGCCATTTGTGAGAGAACGGGCCTGGTGGATGGGGTCCGGGGGTCGGCGCTGCGGGTTCTACGCCCATCCTGGTATCGCTTCACGACGACGTTCCGCCATCGCCGCAGCGGGTACCTCGCCGTCGTTCTTTTGATTGGTTTGGTGGGTGGCTTGGCCATGGCCGCGGTGGCGGCGGCGCGACGCACGGCGTCGTCCCCATCGGTGGTCTTCGCCAGTACCAATCCCTCGGACCTGGGAGGAGCGACGGCTGCGGTCAACCCGTTGATCGGCGACTCCACCGGCTACAACCAATCGGTCGTGCGAGCGATCGCACGCATCCCTCGCGTGAAGGGGGTGGAGAGCTACTCCGGCATCGATTTCCTGCCTCTCGAGCGCAACGGCTTGCCCCTGAACGCCCCGAACTTCTACCAACCATCAGCAGGCAATGGGTACGGCAGCGTCGACGGCCCTGCGTTCGATCAGGACAAGGTGATCGTGACGAAGGGGCGAATGGCCGATCCCCGTCGTGCCGACGAGCTCATGCTCACGGCCCAGGGCGCCTCGGCCCTTTTCGTCCACGTCGGAAGTACCTTGCCCGTGGGTATCTACACCAACGCCCAGACGCAGTTGCCCGGCTTCGGCACGGCGGCTGTCTCGCCGATTCGAGTCATCGACGAGAAGGTGGTGGGGATCTTCGTAGACGCGCCGACCATCGTGCACGACGATGCCGATGCCGGGAGCGGTACCAACAACGTCTTCACGCCGGCCCTCACTCGCACCCTTCTGGGGTGCTGCGTCAACTACACCGTGACCGCCTTGCAGGTCGAGGGCGGGAGTGGCGACGTGGCAAAGGTTGCGGCTGAGATCTCCAGCCACCTGCCGATCGGGGTTCCGCCCTTCGCCAGCTTGAGACCGCAGCTTGCCAAGGCCCAACGCGCCGTCGAGCCGGAGGCGCTTGCCCTCGGGGTCTTCGGAGGGATCGTCGCCCTCGCCGCCCTGCTTATCGCCGGCCAGGTGATCGGCCGTCAACTTCGGTTCGACGCGGAAGACCGGGTGGTGCTGCGTAGCCTCGGGGCCGGACCGGCGGTCACGGTCACCGACGGGCTGATCGGCATGCTGGGGGCGGTCGTGGCCGGCGCGGTGTTGGCAGGGGCGATCGCCGTCGGACTGTCACCGCTGTCACCCCTGGGGCCGTTCCGCCCCGTGTATCCCCACCCTGGCGTCGGTTTCGACTGGACGGTCTTGGGATCAGGCATGGCCGTTCTCGTCGTGGGACTCGCCGCCTTCGCCATCGTGATGGCCGAACGGTACGCGCCGCATCGGTTCCCCCGGTTGCTCTGGGACGCCGACCGCCCGTCGCGCTTGGTGACCGTGGTTGCCGGATCTGACCTGCCGACGCCTGCGGTCACCGGCATCCGTTTCGCGCTTCAGCCTGGGACCGGGCGCCGGGCGGTGCCGGTGCGCTCGGCGATCTTTGGGGCCGTCCTCGCTGTCGTGGTCATCATCGCCACGGTGACCTTCGGGGCCAGCCTCGACTCCCTGGTCTCCCATCCCTCCTTCTACGGCTGGAACTGGGACTACATGCTCGTCTCCGGGGCAGACATCCCCGAGCAACAGGTAACGACCCTCCTCGACCACGACCGTTACGTGAGCCAGTGGTCGGGGGTCTACACCGTCCCCTTGGACCTCGAAGGCCAGCCCGTGCCCGTCCTCGGAGAGAGCCCCAGGGCCGAGGTAGGACCTCCAACCCTGTCCGGCCACGGACTCGATGCTCCTGACCAGGTGGTCCTGGGGGCCACCACCCTGGCCGAACTGCACAAGCATGTGGGCGACTCCGTGACGCTCACGAGCGTCCAGCCGGCTCAGCGTCTGCGGATCGTGGGGACCGCCGCCATGCCTGCCATCGGCGGCAGCGTGGGCCCGCTGCACACCGAGATGGGAACTGGGGCCCTCATCGATTACCGGCTCATCCCGGCTGTCGCCCGGAACCCCTTTGCCAACCCTCTTCCGGGGCCGAACGCCGTCTTCGTTCGCCTTCGGCCAGGCTCGTCCCGCGCCGCCGCAGAGCGCTCGTTGGCCGGCATTGCCCACGCCACGAGCAACACCGCCAACTTCGGGGTCATGGTCACCGGGGTCCTGCGCCCTGCGGAGATCGTGAACTATCGATCACTGGGCGACACTCCGCTCTTTCTCGGCCTTGGCCTGGCAGTGGGCGCCGTCGCCGCCTTGGCGCTCACCTTGGTCACGTCGGTCCGCCGGCGTCAGAGCGACCTTGCCGTCTTGAAGACCCTCGGGTTCACGACCGGACAGGTGACCTCCACCATCGCCTGGCAAGCCACGGTCGCGGTCGGGCTGGGGACGGTGATCGGAGTACCGCTCGGTATCGGCCTGGGTCGCTGGTTGTGGGACGTCTTCGCCCGCGACATTCACGCCGTGCCAGTGCCGGCGGTGCCGGCTGGCATCGTGGCCGGAATCGCCGCCGGTGCGCTCGTCTTGGCCAATGTGGTGGCATTCCTCCCGGGGCGCCTCGCGGCCCGCACGCCGGTCGCGTCACTGCTGCATTCCGAGTGAACACTGGAACGCTTCGGGGAGAACGGCGAAGGGCGAAACGACCTCGAGGCGGTCCTTAGCCGAGCTCGACCGGCACCACGGCGACGTCGACCACGCGCTCGCCGCGCAGGACGCGCAGCGTGACGGTTCGCCCGATGGCTTCGGACGTCATCAGACGCTGCAGGTCCCCGGCGTCCTCGATGCGCCTGCCGTCGAGGGCGAGGATGGTGTCGGTGGGCCGTAGCCCGGCCTTCTCGGCGGGACTGCCACCGGCCACCTCGATCACCCCGACCCCGGTCGACTGGCCCAGCTCCGTCGCCCGTCTGGGCGACAGGGGCCGCCCTCCCCCCACCACACCGAGATAGGCGCGGCGCACCCGGCCGTCGCGGATGAGCTTTCCCACGATCTCGAGGGTGGTGGTGTTGACGGGAACCGCCAGGCCGAGGCCGATCCCGGCCAGCGCCGTGTTCACCCCGACGAGCCGGCCTCGGGAATCGACCAGGGCGCCACCCGAATTTCCCGGGTTGAGGGCGGCGTCGGTCTGGATGACGTTCTCCACCACGCGGCTGCCGGCGGGAAGCGAACGTCCCAGGGCGCTGACCACCCCAGCGGTGACGGATCCGGCCAGCCCCTGCGGGTTCCCGACGGCCACCACCAGCTGGCCCACCCGCAGGCGGTCGGCGTCGCCAAGCTCCACCGCCGGCAGCTCGCCGCCGGTCACGCGCAGCACGGCCAGGTCGGAGAGGACGTCGCGGCCCGCCACCTCGAAGGCGAGCTCGCGACCGTCGGGAAAGGCAGCGGTGCCCCGCTCGGTCCCGGAGACCACGTGGGCGGAGCTCAGCAAATACCCGTCGGACGACAGCACGACGGCACTGCCCGCTCCTGGGCGGCCTCCTCGGCCGCTCACGCGCAGCGCCGCCACCGATGGCACCACCTTGTCAGCCACAGAGATGACCGTGGCCGAATAGGCGTCCAACGCCTCGGCCTCGGCGAGGTCGAGATCGGAGAGCACGTCAGTCATATGAGTGTGGGACCTCCTTCTCGGGCGTGCTCGACGCCCACCAGTGCTTCACGTAGATCTTGAAGCCATTCACCTTGGTGGCGACCCACGAGCTTCACGCACCACGACAGCGCCTCACTGCGGCTACGGGCGACCCCGGCCTCGACGAGCGTGTCGAGAACGGCGCGCTCGGGCAGCCGCAGTCTCGTCATCACCGGCGCGTTGAGCGTGGTGAAGAGGGTGGAGGCGCCGTCGCGTTCGACGCCCCAGGAGACCTTGCGCCGAAAGCGCCCTTCGGCCTCGGCGGCGATGGTCATGCGCTCGGCGCGGGTGCGTTCCCGGAAGTCGTCGACCGCCTGGCCGGCGGGGAGGGTCCCCACGCACAGGATCTCCTCGTCGTCGGCCTCTACCTTCGGTGGGCCCTCGAACCAGTCCCGAGGCACCTGAGAGTGGAACAGAGAGCGGATGTCTTCGATTGTCGGCATGTTTACGAGATTACCGAGTTACGTCCGTGGGCGGGCCGCGGACGTTCTTCCTGCTCAAGTGGCCTGTTGACCACCGGCCACGGGCGTGCCCCCGGGTGCCCATGCGATGCTGAGGCGTGGCTGTCCGGGTCATAGGCGCCGTGATCGGTGGCGCCATCGTTGTCACCGCGGCCTGGAGCGTGCTCGCCACCGTCGTCGTCCCCCGCCGCATCCGCAGCCACGTCACCCGCTACGTGGCGCTCGCCAACCGGGGTGTCTTCAAGTTCTTCGGAGACCTCGCCGGCTCCTACGAACGTCGCGACCGCGTCCTCGCCATTCAGGCGCCCGTGCAGATCATCGGGCAGATCGTGGCGTGGCTCGCTCTCTACCAACTCGGCTTCGGGCTTCTCTTGTGGCCCTTCGTCGGTGACGCCGGCCTCGGCGGGGCCATGGAACAAGCCGGCTCGGCGATCTGCACGCTCGGGTATTTCTCCCCGCACTACAGCGGTGTGGCGGCGCTCGACGCCGTGGCCTCACTGGCCGGACTGGGGACGGTGGCGCTGCAGATCGGGTACCTGCCCACGCTGTACGGCGCCTTCGCCAGGCGAGAGGCGCTCGTCACCATGCTGGACTCACGCGCCGGTGTGCCGTCATGGGGCCCGGAGCTCCTGGCGCGCACCCACTACGGCCTCGGCAGTGGCGTGTCCGCCGTGAGCGAGCTTCCGGCGCTGTTCGAACAGTGGGAACAGTGGTCGGCGGAGGTGCAGGAGAGCCACACCACCTACGTCCCGTTGGTCTGGTTCCGGTCCCCGCGATCGCTGTCGTCGTGGGTGACGGCCCAGTTGGCGGTGCTCGACGCCGCCGCCCTCTATCTCGCCCTGTTGCCCGATGCGGCCGGCCTGGTGCAGGCGCGGCTCTGTCTCCGTGGTGGCTTCACGTGCCTGACCACCATCGCACGGGCGATCGGGTTCGACGTGCCCGAGGAGGCCGACCCCAACAACGGGATCTCGCTCACCTACCGGGACTTCGAGGACGCCGTCGAGCGCCTACGCCGGGTGGACTTCCCGCTCGAGCGACCGACCGAGGACGCCTGGCTCGACTTCCTCGGCTGGCGGGTCAACTACGAATCGGCCGCCTACAGCGTGGCCCTTGCCGTCGACGCGCCGCCGGCGCTGTGGTCGGGGCCACGACGCCATGAGGCGGAGGTCATCTCGCCCCTGCGACCCGCCACGTTGCGGGCCGGGAAGTCGCCGCTCCAGCCGCCCTGAGCCCATCGGATCGGAGCATTCGAGCTCACACCGCCTCGGCTCGGGGCTCTTCGAGCCAGGTTGGCGTCTCGGATGCAGTTGACTCCTCCGCCGTCCTGATGGCGGCCACGGGCGCCGGCTCCCGTCGGACGAACCAGGCCACGAGCCCGAGGGCGGCGAACCCGAACACGAGCGCCACGGCGAACACGTCATGCAACCCGTGCACCACCACGCCGTCGAAGTGGGCCAGCGCCGCCGCGCTCACCCGGCTCTGCAGCTGGGCGTGGTGGGTGGCCACCCCGAAGGTGGTGACGAGGACAGCGAGGCCCAACGCCGCGCCGATCTGCTGGGAGACGTTGACCAGTCCCGAAGCGGCGCCGGCGTCGGCGGGGACGACTTCGTGCAGCGACGCCGAGGTGAGGCTCACGAACGAGATGCCTGCGCCCGCCCCCATGAGCACCATGGCGCCGACGAGCTGCGCGTAGCTCGTGGCGGGCGCGATCCGCGCCACGGCCAGCAGACCGACGATGGCGAAGGTGATCCCGATCAGCATCACGACTCGCTGCGGCAGGCGCCGCACGAGGACGCGGCTGGTGAGCTGCGACGACAGGAACACGGAGGCGGGCATGGGCAGGAAGGCGAGTCCGGCGTGCAGGGGTGAGTAGCTCTGCACGTCCTGAAGGAACTGCGAGACGTAGAAGAACATCCCGTACATCCCGGCGTACACGAGTCCACGGGCGGCGTTGGCGGTATTCCGCGTGGAATGGGCCAGAAGGCGCAAGGGCAGGATGGGCTCCTCCGCCCTCCGCTCGTTTTGGAGGAACAGACCGAGCAGTGCGAGCCCGCTGCCGAACGAGGCGACCGTCACCGGCGAGCTCCAGCCGCTGCTTCCCGCCTCGACCAAGCCGAACACGAGGAGCGTCATGCCGAGCGTCGAGCTCAGGGCACCCACCAAGTCGAAGCGTCCGTGGCGCCGATCGGTCTCGGCGATCACGACCCGGCCCAGCATCCAGATGACGACGCCGATAGGCACGTTGACGAACATGACCCACCGCCATGACACGAGCTGGGTGAGCAGTCCGCCGGTGACGAGGCCGATGGCGCCGCCCGCCGCCGACACGGTGGTGTAGAGGGCGATGGCCCGCACCCGCTGCGGGCCTTCGGGGAACACCGAGGTGAGCAGCGACAAGGCCGACGGGGCGGCCAGGGCGGCGCCCACCCCTTGGACCGCACGGGCGGCGAGCAGCATCCACCCCTCTGGGGCGAGCCCGCCGACGAGCGAGCTGACCGAGAACACGGCTATCCCGACCAGGAAGGCCCGCCGGCGCCCGACCAGGTCACCGGCCCGAGCGCCCAGGAGGAGCAGCCCGCCGAAGGTGAGGATGTAGGCGTTGAGCACCCACGACAGACCGCTGCTCGAGAAGTGCAGCCCGCTCTGGATGTGAGGGAGGGCCACGTTCACGATGGTGGTGTCGAGCACCACCATGAGCTGGGCCGACAGGATGACGAACAGGAAGACCGAAGGGTTGGAGAGCCAGCGCCGGAGGGCGCGGTCAGCCCCAGGACCTGGGACGACGGCAGCCTGCGGGCCTGGGGAGCTGAGGGTGGTGAGGGGCATTGACTTCGACCTTTCCGCTGGTATTCTGAAGAAAGCGGAAGCTTCCTCCGGTTAGTATACGGAGGGTGCCTCCGGTTAGCAAGCCTTTTGCAGAACAACAGGGAGCAGGAGCCGTGGCTCGCCAGCGAAGCGTCGTGGAAGCGCCCCCAGAGGAGGCGCAACTCGATCTCGATGACGGCGGCCGTCCCATGCGAGCCGACGCCCGGCGCAACTACGAGGGCTTGGTCGTCGCCGCTCGCAAGGTGTTCGCCAGCCAGGGGGTAGACGCCTCGCTCGAGGCCATCGCCCGCGAGGCGGGTGTGGGGGTGGGCACGCTCTACCGCCACTTCCCCAAGCGCATCGACGTGGTCGAGGCCGTCTATCGCACCGACGTCGACGAGTTGGTGCAGACCGCCGAGGAGGTCACGACCACGCTCGACCCCTGGGCGGGGGTGGTCGCCTTCTTGGAGGCGTTCGTCCGCTACGCCCAGAGCAAGCGGACGCTGCTCAACGAGCTGCGTGGGTTCTTCGAGAAGAACCCCGACTTCAAGCTGCGCACACGCGAGCGCATCGACGACGCCATGGAGATGGTGATCAGCCGGGGCCAGAAAGCCGGCGTGGTCCGCACGGACGTGAACGGCTCCGATATCACGGCGTTGGTGGCGCCCATGTGCACCAACGCCACGCTCACCGAGGAACAGGCGGCACGCCTGCTGCCGATGATCCTCGACGGGCTGCGTCCACCTTCGTCATAGGAAGTCGCGCTTCGGCGCGCTCCGCCGGACGCCCGCGAAGTCGCCGTCCTCAGTGGCGCGCCCCGACGCGGCCGGAGTCGCCGCCGGACAGGGCTCGCAGGCCGGTCTCGAGAAAGTCGAGGCCCCTTCGGACCGGGTCGTGGTGGCTCAAGATCTTCGACGCCATGAGCACGGCGCCGAAGGGTGCGTTCCAGAAGTCGGGGTCGCCAGGGCGCTCGGGCCCCCACGGGCCCACGTAGGCGTACGGCTCGGGCGCGAAGTCGTCGCCGGGGGAGAAGCCCACGTTGAGGCGGGCGCCGCCGGGCACGCCCACGTTGGTGGCGGCGTCGAAGTGCTCGGGCCACAGCTGGATGGCGGCCGCACCGGCGTCGCCCGCAAGCCCGTCGAGGAAGCGGTCCATGACCACCCAACCGAGCGCGTACCAGTTGGCCAGGACCCGGACCGTTGCGCCGTCGAGCGCGATCGGCCTGTCCGGATCGCCGAGCGGAGGCGTCTGTTCGCCCACCGAGAAGGGACGGTCGATGTCGGTGCCGGCGAACTCCGCCAGCTGCCTCAGGCTCCGACCGGGAATGGCCAACGTGGCGCTGTCGCCCCCGAGCTCTCGGACCAGGATGGTGCCGGACACCCGCACCACCTCGAGCGGATCACCGAAGGCCGGGGTGCCGATGCCTCCCGGCGTGGCGCGCAGGCCGAAGCGCCCGCTCACCTCGTGGCGGCGCCGGCCGAGGACGTGGGCCGACACCACGTGCAGGGTCGAGCGGGTGGCCACGTGGGTTGCGTCGGCGCGTGCGCTCATTCGATTCGCACCCTCCCATCCGGCCGTCGGCGCCGATGAGTCCGGGGCTTCGGGCTCGTCATAGCCTTCGGAGCCTTGTCGGACTCTACGGGTGGAGAGGAGCGCACGATGCCGAATGTCTCGCAGGTGGGAAGGGTCCTGATCCCGGTGTCGGACCAGGACGGGGCCATCGCCTTCTACACGAAGAACCTCGGCTGCACGCTGACCGCTGACGTCCCCTTCGGAGAGGGGAGCCGTTGGGTCGAGGTCACGCCGGCGGGCGGAGGCACCGCTCTGGCTCTGGTGCCACCGCAGGGCAGCTACGAGCCCGGCCGGATGACCGGTGTGTCGCTCACCTCGCCCGACCCCCGTGCCGACCACGCCGAGCTGAAATCCCGCGGCGTCGACGTCGACGAGGAGATCCTGGGGGGCGACGGCACGGTCCCGCTGCTGTTCTTCTTCCGGGATCAGGACAAGAACCAGCTCATGGTGGCCGAGGGCTAACGGCTCGCCGCAGCCCCGCCCCATGCTCGTCCGTACCGGCGAGGGTCGCCGGGCCAGAATCCGCCCTCGGACCCTTGACAGTTCGGCTTCGCCGGGTAGCATACTCAGTATGCTATTGGTTGAGGAGCCCAGGTGAGCGTGCGTCATGCCCTGCTGGGGCTCCTGAGCGAGGGCCCCAAATACGGGCACCAGCTGCGCCAGGAGTTCGAATCGCGCACCGGTGACGTGTGGCCCCTCAACGTGGGGCAGGTGTACACGACCCTGCAGCGCCTCGAGCGCGACGGGCTGGTGGAGTCCGACGGCGACGCCGAGGCGGAAGGCCCCCAGAAGGACTTCCGGATCACCGCCGAGGGCCGCCACGAGCTCGACCGCTGGCTGCGCACGCCGCCCGACCTGACGTCGCCGCCCCGAGACGAGCTGGTCATCAAGGTGCTGGTGGCCATGCAGCTGCCAGGGGTCGACATTCGCGACGTGCTCCAGGTCCACCGCCGCTACCTGGTCGAGCTCATGCAGCAGTGGACGCGGCTCAAGGAGGACGAGGCCGAGTTCGACCTGGCGCTGGCGCTCGTCGTCGACGCCGAGCTGTTCCGCTTGGACTCGGTCATCCGGTGGCTCGACGCCGCCGACGGCCGGCTGAAGCGGGCCAGCGTCGAGATGGAGGGCAATGGAACCGAGGCCTCGCCCCGCCTCCGAAGGAGATTGGCGGTGCGCCGATGAGCTTTCTCGAACTGAACGACGTCTCGAAGGTCTACGGCGAGGGCTCGAACGAGGTGCACGCCCTGCGCCACGTGAGCCTCTCGGTGGAGCGAGGCTCGATGGTGGCGGTCATGGGCCCGAGCGGCTCGGGGAAGTCGACACTCCTCACCATCGCTGGAAGCCTCGAGGAGCCCACCAGCGGCGAGGTGCTCATCGACGGTGCACCCCTGTCGCGGATGTCCAACAACGACAAGGCGCGGCTGCGCCGCCGCAGTGTGGGATACGTGTTCCAGGAGTTCAACCTGCTGGCCGGGCTCACCGCCGTGGAGAACGTGTCACTGCCGCTCGAGCTGGACGGGATCGGTGCCCGAAAGGCGCGTCAGGTGGGCATGGCCGTGCTCGACGAACTCTCTCTGGCCGAACGGTCAGGGCACTACCCGGACCAGCTGTCGGGTGGCGAGCGCCAGCGGGTGGCCATCGCACGAGCCATCGTCGGCGAACGCCACCTCGTGCTGGCCGACGAGCCGTCGGGGGCGCTCGACTCCGCCAACGGTGAGGCCGTGATGCGCCTGCTCCTCACCGCGTGCAAGCGCGGCGTGTCCGCGGTGGTGGTCACCCACGACGCCCAACTGGCGTCTTGGGCCGAGCGGGTGGTGTTCCTCCGAGACGGCGCGGTGGTCGATCAGACCGTTCCCCCGCCCACCCCCGAGGCGCTGCTCCAGACCCAGCCATGAACACCGCCCTGTTGGAGCGCACGGTCAGGGTCGAATCCGACCGGCGCAGCCCGGTCGCCGCCCGCCGGGCGGTTGTGCGGTGGGGGTGGCGGCTCTTTCGCCGCGAATGGCGCCAGCAACTTCTCGTGCTGACACTGATCGTCCTCGCCGTCGCCGCCACCGTCGTCGGTTCCACGGTGGCCACCAACAATCCGCCCCCGGCCAACAGCGGCTTCGGCACGGCCCAGGATGCGGCCCGGTTCGGCGGGAACGATCCGCGAGTGGAAGCGCAGATCGCCTCCCTCCAGCATCGCTTCGGACGTCTCGACGTCATCGAGGACGAGACCCTGTCGGTGCCCGGGTCGATCGCCACCTACCAGCTGCGCGCCCAGGACCCTCACGGCGCCTTCGGCGGGCCCATGCTCTCGCTCGTCTCGGGCCGCTACCCGAACACCGCTGACGAGGTGGCGGTGACGAGCGGCGTGGCCTCCAACTTCCACCTGCGCGTCGGCTCGGTGTGGAACCTGGACGGCGTGACGCGCCGGGTGGTGGGCATCGTCGAGAACCCACAGAGCCTGTTGGACGAATTCGCCCTCGTCGTCCCCGGGCAGGTCCCGGCGCCGAGCGCCGTCACCGTGCTCTTCGACGCCCATGGGATGCCACCGGATGCCATCGGACCGAACGTCTCGACGCCGGCGTCGGTGGCACAGAACAACGGCGGCTTCAATCCGACGACCATCTCCATCTCGGTGCTCACCATCGGCATGCTGCTCATCGCCCTGGTGGCCGTCGGGGGGTTCACCGTGCTCGCTCAGCGCCGCCTGCGCTCGCTCGGCATGCTCGCCTCGGTGGGCGCCACCCGGCGCCACGTCGGGCTCGTCGTCCGGGCCAACGGCCTGGTGGTCGGCGTCGTGGGCGCAGCCGTGGGGCTGGTGGTGGGATTCCTCTTGTGGGTGGGCTATCGACCGCACCTCGAATCGAGCTCCCATCACCTCATCGGACTCTTCGCCCTGCCCTGGCTGGTGATCGTCCTGGCTGTGGTGCTGGCGGTGCTGGCCACCTACTGCGCCGCCTCTCGCCCGGCCCGCGCCATCGCCCGGGTGCCGGTGGTGGCCGCGCTGGCCGGCCGGCCCGCACCCCCGAGGCAGATCCACCGCTCGGCCGTGCCTGGCCTCGTCTTCCTGGCGGTCGCCTTCCTCCTCCTCGGATACGCGGGGAGCTCACAGAACCATGGAGGCGGTGGAGGAGGGCAGTGGGACCTCGTCCTCGGGCTGGTGCTCCTCATCCCCGGCGTGATCCTCTTCGCCCCGTTCGTCCTGTCCCTCGTCGGCCGCGTGGGCCGGCACGCGCCCGTCGCGGTTCGCCTGGCCCTGCGCGACCTGGCGCGTTACCGGGCCCGCTCGGGCTCGGCGCTGGCCGCCATCAGCATCGGCGTCATGATCGCCGTGATCATCGCCATCGTGGCGGCGGCGCGTTACGGCAACACCCTCGACTACGCCGGGCCCAACATGGCGTCGAACCAGATCGAGCTGCACGGCAACGGCGAAGGGGGGCCCGGTGTCCCCGGCGCGCCCACCGCCGCCCAGGAGGCGTCGATGGCATCGGCAGCCACCACCATCGGCACCGCCCTCGGGGCCCAGCACGTGGTGGCCCTCGAGTCCGTCAACGCCAGCATCGACGGCAGGGTGGGGGGCCGCCAATTCTCCGGACCGATATTCGTCGCCACCCCCCAGCTGCTCGCCGCCTTCGGCATCGGCCCGTCGCAGGTGAACCCCCGGGCCGACATCTTGAGCGCCCGCCCGGGGTTCTCGGGCATCTCGAACCTGTCGGTGTCCTGGTGCAGCGGCTCGCTCGTCCCCGCCGGCCAGGGTCCGGGCGGTCCCGGCCCCGGGCCGAACGGGGACATCAAGGCCTTCACCTGCACGTCGTCGAGTGAGCTTGCGCACCCGGTGATCCAGGAACTGGGCGCGCTGCCGTCCGGTACTTCCGCACCCAACACCGTGATCACCGAGCACGCCGTGAAGACGCTCGGCCTCAGCTACACCACCTCCGACTGGTTCATCGAGACGCCCCAGCCCGTCACCGCCGCCCAGATCGGCCAGGCCCAACAGGCGGCGGCAGCCGCCGGCATGTTCGTGGAGAGCAAGAACGACGCGCCCACGTCGGCGGAGGTCATCAACTGGGCCACCGTGTTCGGTATGGCGTTGGCGCTCGCCATCCTGGCCATGAGTGTGGGCCTCATCCGCAGCGAGACGGCGGGGGATCTGCGCACGCTCACGGCCACCGGTGCCAGCAGCCGGACCCGCCGGACGCTCACCGCCGCCACCGCCGGCGGTCTCGGATTCGTCGCTGCGCTGCTGGGCACGGCGGCCGGTTACCTCGGGGTGATCGGGTACCTGCGGGACAACTCGCTCAACGGAGGGATCTCGGCGCTCGGGAACATCCCGGTGTCGAATCTCCTCGTCATCCTGCTGGGCATGCCGCTGCTCGCCACCGCCGCCGGCTGGGTGTTGGCCGGCCGCCAGCCTCCGGCCATGGCTCATCAGCCCATCGAGTGACCATCTGAACTCGCCACCGAGCGCCAACCTCTGGTCTCGGGGCCCGCCGATATCCTCGCCCTTTGGCCGTCATCGGGCGGCCTGGGAGGTGGTGCAGTGAGCGGAGCGATGCCCTCTGGCGTGACCGACGACGTGCGCCACGATCGCTTCGTGCTCACCGAAGACGGCAGCGAGGCCGAGCTCGTCTACCGCAAGGTCGGTCATCGCTTCATCCTCCTGCACACCGGAGTGCCGAAGGAGATCGGAGGGCGCGGCATTGCCGGGCGCCTCGTGCGAGCGGCACTGCATCGTGCTGCCGAAGAGCATCTCGATGTGGTGCCGTGGTGCCCGTTCGCCCGCCGGTGGCTACGGGACCACCCGGACGCGGCTGCTGGTGTCACCATCGACTGGAACGTCGATCCCGACGAGATCTGACGCCGCATCGCTGCCGCGTCAGGCAGCGGCTTCTTCCGTCCCTCGTCCGGCGGCGTGCGCCGCGCCCGAGCGCGACGACGCCAAGATGTGCCCTGCGGCCACCACGAGCGCCAGTGGGCACTCGATCAGGTCGGCCAACGCCAGTCCGGCCAACGTGGCGGGCGCCATGACTGTCTACCTACCCCGAAGAATGTGACTTTTGGCCCCCCGACTAGCCGCGGGCAGTTCGTTACGGTTGCTCAGGTGAGCGCCGTGAACACCGTCTGCGAGGAGTCCCTGGTCCAGCGGTACCTGCACGAGATCGGGCGGCATCCTTTGTTGCCGGCGCACGAGGAGATCGACCTGGCCCGTCTCGTACGGGCGGGCGACGAGGCTCAAGCCCGGCTCGAGGAGGACGAGTCCCTGTCGGAGGCCGAGCGCGCCGAGCTCCGGCACGCCGTGCGTGTCGGCGAAGAGGCGGCCGAACGGTTCGTCAACGCCAACCTCCGGCTTGTCGTGGCCATGGCGAAGCGCTACCGGTGGTCACGGCTCTCGCTGCTCGACCTCGTCCAAGAGGGCAACCTCGGGCTCCTCCAGGCCGTGCACGCCTTCGACGGCAGCATGGGATTCCGGTTCTCCACGTACGCCACCTGGTGCATCCGCCAAGCCATCAGCCGGGGGATCGACAAGGCGTCCCGGCCCATTCGCCTTCCCGCCGGCGTGGCCCACCAGGTCAAGGTGCTGCGGCAGGAGAAAGATGCCTTGCATCGCCGTCTGGCGCGCCTCCCGACGTCCAAGGAGTTGAGCGAGGCGCTGGGCTGGACCACAGAAGAAGTACGGGCGCTCGAGGCGCTGCCGGGGCAGCCCGCAAGTCTCGACGCACCGGTGTCCGAAGACGAGGCGGGCGACCTCGAGTCGCACCTCGCCGACGCCGACGCTCCGGATCCGGCCGACGCCGCGGTCCGCAACCAGCTGACGCTGCGAGTGCGACAGGTGCTCGGCCTGTTGCCCGAGCGCGAGCGGCGGCTGGTGGGGCTCCGCTACGGACTGTCGGGCGACCGGCCCCGCACGCTGGACGAGGCCGGGCGCATCCTCGGCATCAGCCGAGCCCGGGTGCGGCAGGTGGAAGCCCGGGCCATCCAGGTGCTGCAGCATTCGCTGGCCGAGGCGGAGCTGGCGGACCTGCTGGCGTCCTGAGCAGCACCTGCCGCCCGGACGGTTCGCTGGCTGCGCTCCGCCACGACGGTTGCGCAATCTCCTCTCGGGGTGCCGATGATTTGCGGGCGCGGGCTCCGTCAACCCTGGCGATGGTCGCAACCGCGCTCGAGGCGCCCTCGCTAGCATCAGGCGTCGTGTCCGTGAGCGAGTCGACCCTGGTCGAGGGTTCCCTCGAGGCCTATCGGCGAGAGCTGACCGGCTACTGCTACCGCATGCTGGGCTCGGGATTCGAGGCCGAAGACGCCGTGCAGGAGACGATGGTGCGGGCCTGGCGTCACGCCGCGGACTTCGAGGGGCGCTCGAGCGTCCGCTCCTGGCTGTATCGCATCGCCACCAATGTGTGCATCGACATGCACCGGCAGGTACAGCGCCGGGCCCGCCCCATGGAGATGGGCCCCGCCTCGCCCCCCGACGAGTCGTTTCTCGGGCCGATGTATCCCGAGGAGCACTGGATCACACCGATCCCCGACGCCAAAGCCGGGCCTGAGACCACTGATCCCGCCGAGCTCGCCCAGTACCGCGACAGCATCCGGCTGGCTTTCGTCACGGCGCTGCAGCACCTTCCCGCTCGCCAGCGCGCCGCACTCATCCTGTGCGAAGTGCTCCGCTGGCAGGCCACCGAGGTGGCCGAGCTGCTCGACACCTCAGTGGCCGCGGTGAACAGCGCCTTGCAACGGGCCCGGGCCACGCTGGGGTCGCTGTCCTTCGACGCTCGCCCCGCGCCGCTCGGTGACGCCGATACCGCCTTGCTCGAGCGTTATGTCGACGCCTTCGAGCGCTACGACGTCGAGCGCCTGGTGACGCTATTGCGCGAGGACGCCGTCCAGTCGATGCCACCCTTCGCCATGTGGGTCCAGGGGGCCGAGAACATCGGACGCTTCATGCTCGAGCCGGGGCCGAGCGCGTGTCGGGGCTCGGTCCTGGTGCCCACGTCCGCCAACGGCAGTCCCGCCTTCGGCCAGTACAAGCCGGACCCCGCCGGGGGGCACATGCCGTGGGGCTTGCAGGTCATCGAGGTCAACGACGGCCGCATCTCGGGCATCCAGTGCTTCCTCGCCCCTCTCGAGCCCGTGCGGCTCTTCCCCCAGTTCGGCCTGCCGCTGCATCTCGACCGAGCGGCCTCAGCGGAGGCGTTCGCAGGTGTGCCGGTCAGCCGACGGCGCCCCTTCAGTCACCCAGGCGCACCCGGGCGTCGACACCGGCCAGCTCGATCAGCTCCCGGAGACCGGGCGCCAGTTCGTCGACGACGACGTCACCTCCGGCGCGCCGGGTCACGAGGCTCAGACGGCACAGCGTCCCGACCGTCGCCATGCAGGGTTGTCCCGCGCCCTGCAAGACGTAGCATGCGATCGCCTCGCCGCCGGGCCCGCACACGGTGACTCGGCACCATTTGTGAAGGCCGGCCATCGAAAGGTGGACGGATTGTGGCCGAAGTACTCATCGGGGCGATGAACTCGGGGCTCCGGCGACGTCTCAACACCGCCCGACGAGATTCAACCTGAAGGAGAAGTGATGACCTCTCGATCCACCGCCCCAAACGGTGTGCCCTGCTGGGCCGACCTGTGGACCTCCGACGTGGCGGGCAGCCGCGCCTTCTACCGCCAGGTCTTCGGGTGGGAATCCGAGGACCCCAACCCCGAGTTCGGCGGGTACTTCATGTTCACCCGCCAGGGTGTGCCGGTGGCCGGCGCCATGGGAGACATGGGCGACATGAAGGCCAACGACACCTGGAAGATCTATCTGGCCAGCGACGACATCTCGAAGAGCGTCGAGGCCGCCGAAGGCGCCGGTGCCCAGGTGGTGGTGCCCCCCATGGAGGTGGGCGACGCCGGACATCAGGCGGTGATCGTCGACCCCGGAGGTGCAGAGCTCGGCATCTGGCAGGCGAAGGAGTTCCCCGGCTTCACCGTGCTCAACGAGCCGGCCAGCCCGGACTGGTTCGAGCTCCTCACCCGCGACTACCGCGGCGCCCTCGACTTCTACCAATCGGCCTTCGGCTGGGACCTCCAGGTCGTGGGCGACACCGACGACTTCCGTTACTCGGTCCTCCGCGACCCCGCCGGCCAGGGAGAGCTGGCCGGGATCATGGACGCCGGTGGCTTCCTCGCCGCCGGTGAGCCGGTGCGGTGGGCCGTGTACTGGGCCGTCGACGACGTCGATGGCGTAGTGGAGACGGCCACCGCCAACGGGGGAGCCGTCGTGGCCGAGCCCGTCGACACCCCGTACGGCCGCCTGGCCGGGATCACCGACCCGTCGGGCGCCCAGTTCAAGCTGCGCAAGGGTCCGGCCTGACGCAGCACCAGGCAATTGCCATTGCCTGCTGCCAGGTTGGGCACCCGCCCGCTGCGGGTACTCGCGGGCTGACGGCGCGCCTTCGGCGGCGTGACGTCGAGGGAGGTGTCATGAGCACCACACAGGTCGTCGCCGACGCCACGGAATCGGCCACCGCACGCGAGGGCTACCCCGACCATCGGCGCATGGTCCGATTCGACTGGTCGGGCACGCCGCTTCACTGGGTGCCGGACGATCCCTTCAGCACCTACATGATCAACGTGCTGCATCTCCTGCTTCCCGCCGGAGAGCGCTGGTTCATCGGGGTCGTCAACGAGGCGGCGCCGCTCGTCGGCGATGCCGAAGTGGCCAAGGCCATCCAGCCCTTCGTGCAGCAGGAGTCCTGGCACGCCTGGGCTCACGCCGTGGTCCTCGACGAGTTGGCGTCACACGGCATCGACTGTGAGCCGTTCACCAAGAGCCTCGAGCGCTACTTCGCCCGGACCGGCAGTCCCAAGCCGAACTGGCCCGAGCCCCTCCAGCGCTGGTGGTTGCATCGCCGCCTCGCCGATGTGGCCGCCATCGAGCATTTCACCGCCGTGCTCGGGCAGTGGGTGATCCAGAACCGCGGCCTCGACTACGCCGGTGCCGACCCGATGATGCTCGACCTTCTGCGCTGGCACGGCGCCGAAGAGGTGGAGCACCGCGCCCTCGTCTACGACGTCTTCGAGGACCTGTCGGGGAGCTACGTGCTGCGGTGCCTGGCCATGCTCTTCGTGGCGCCCATGCTTCTCGGCTGGTGGCTGCGCGGCCTCCGCTACTTGATGGCGCGCGATCCCACCTCGCCGCCCCGGCCGCGCTGGCGGGACTGGTTCCGAGCCGCTCGGCAGTACCGGGTCCCAAGCCCGTGGATGTTGATCGTCACCACCCCCGTGCGGTACATGCGCCCCGGGCATCATCCGTCCAAGGAGGCGTCGACGGAGTTGGCGCGTCAGTACTTGGCGCAGTCCCCGGCCGCCCGCCAAGCCGGCGCCGCGGCGGGCAACGGCCGTCGCTGAGCCGACGCACCGCTACTCGGTAGTCCGCCTACCGGGCGGTATCCGCTTCGACCCGTTGACAGGCCCGAGGGTCGGTCTTAGCGTGCCGGAGCGAGGGAGACCAGGCGGGCGAACATCGCTCCTCCTTCCCCGAACCGGGGCGGCACGGCCTCGGGACGCCTCCGGGGATAGAAGGGGCTGTCATGTATCTGTTCAGTCGCCAAGCTCGGCTCGCTCCAGGACGTACCACCGAGGCCATGACCTGGGCGCTCTCGATCACCGAGAAGGCCAACCAAATAATCGAAGTACCGGTGACGCTGTGGTCGACGGTGTTCTCACCGGGTGTGGGCACCCTGGCCTGGAGTGCGATCGTCGAGGACCTGGCTGCCCTCGAGACCATCGATGCCAAGCTCATGGCAGACGCCGGCTACGTGGAGCTCCTCGACCAGGGTGCCGCCTTCATCTCGGGCGCTCCCGTCGACGACACGATCGTCAACCTCGTGGTCGCCGACATCGGGGAAGAGGGCCCGCCCGCCTACGGCTCGATCGTGCAGACGGTGCTGGCGGGCGGCGCCATGGCCAAGGGCATCGAGTTGGGTGCGCAGATCGCCCAGCAGGTGAAGGCCGTCACCGGCTGTCGCTGCTCCTTCGGCGTGGCCGGCACCGGCCAGTTCGGGGCAGTCGGCTGGGTAACCGGCTACGACTCGATCGAGCAATTGGAGCGGGCCCAGCAGGCGCTCACGGCCGACGCCGAGTTCAACAAGATGCTCGACGAAAAGGCCAGTCAGGTCTATCTGCGCGGGACGACCACCCAGACCGTCTACCGCAGGCTCGCCTGACGATCAGCGCCTGATCGGCTACCGCCCGATCACGAGCACGCAGCCGTCGTCGGTGGTCTCGGGGCGGCTCTGCATCAAGGTGTCGGCGATCTCGTCCTCGCCGCCGCCCGCGGCGGCCTGCTTCACGAGACGGTCGATGCCCAGTCCCGGGTCCTCGCCCCGTCGCTCGAAGAGCCCGTCGGTGTAGAGCACGAGCCGCGCACCGACGGGGAGCTCGAGCGCCGTCTCGGCGTAGGGCCGGTCGACGGTGCCGATGGGCGGTCCCGGCGGGAGCGCAATGGTGGCGGCCGAGCCGTCGGCACCGACGAGCACGGGCGGGGGATGCCCGGCGTTGGCCCACGTGCCGCGCCCGGTGTCCGGGTCGAGCACCCCGTACACGACGGTGACCATGCACTCGGGCTGGCCCCGCAGCACGAGCGCCGACAGGTGGTCGAGCATGTGTGCGGGGGAGATGCCCGCCACGGCCAGCCCGCGTGCCGCGTTGCGCACCTGGGCCATCATGGCCGCCGCCGGGATGCCGTGGCCCGAGGCGTCGCCGATGCCGACGAGCACCTGTCCGTCGGGGAGCTGCTCAGCCTCGTACCAGTCGCCGCACACTCCGCCGCCGGCCGGGACGTAGCGCGCCGCCAAGCGGACGCCCGGCAGTGTCGGCACCCGGTCGGGGAGCAGGGCGGCAGACAGCAGCGCCACGTTGTCGACCTGGGCGCGATAGCGGCGGGCGATGTGCAGGGCCATTCCGGCCCGCCCGGCCAGACCCTCGGCGGCGAAGCGGACCTCGCTCGGCGGAGCGCCATTCCACTCGGGTGAGAGCAGGCTCATCACCCCGATGGCCCGGCCTCCTGCCTGCACCGGCACCACCATCCCCGACCACCGGCCGCCCTCGAGCGACAACAGCAGCCGAGCGTGCTCGACGGGGTAGGTCCCGAGCACCTGCTCGAGTCGCACTTCGGGCAGGAGCAGCGGCCGGCTCGTGCGGTAGGCCTCGGCCAGGGGCACGTCGGCTTCGACGGGCACCGGCCCGCTCGTCATGAGCAGCTCGGACAGCTCGGGCTCGCCCGAGACCTCCACGGCGACGCGCTCGAGTTGGTCGCCGTCGGCCACGTACACGGCGCACCAGGGCGCCAGCTGGGGCACGGCCATGCGCACCAAGGCACGCACGATCTCGTCCGGCTCGAGGGCGCTCACCATGAGACGGGTCCCCTGGTGCAGGAACTCCAGTGTGCGACGGCCCCGGCGCTCCGCTTCGTACAACTGGGCCCGGTCCACGGCGCCGGCACACAGCTCCGCCAGGGCCGAGAGCACGCTCGAGTCGGGAGGGAAGGTGGCTTGCGGCGCCGAGGGCCACCCAACATGCAGGCATCCGAACTGCCGGGCCCGGGCCGACAGGGGGAGCACGACCACGACCGGGCTCCCCGCCACGCCCCGCAACGCCGGCCAGCGTGCGTCGCGCTCTTCGATGGAGGAGTAGCTGACGATGGCGCCCGTCCGCACCACCAAGGCGGCGGGCAGGTCGGAGTTCATCGGGATCTCGCCCACCGCCTCGGCCCACTGCTCGGCGTCGGGACCGACGCAGGCGGACATCCGGATCACGTCGTCCTCCCCCCGCAACCACAGGCCGGCCGTGACCGCACCGAGCTGGCGAAGGGCGTGGTCGAACGTTGCCGACGCCACCTGATTGGCCGTCAGCGCCTCGCCCAGCGCCCGGGCCAGCAGATAGAGCGACAGCTCGGATTGCCCGGTGTCTCGGCTATGGCGCTCCTGATCCTCCATGCCCGGCATGCCGGCGCCCGCTCAGCTCCCGAGCGCGTTCTGGATCATGGTGCGCATGACGGGCCCGGCTTCCTCGGCACCGGTGCCCGACACCGGCTGGTTGAGCAGCTCGACGGCGATCGCCACTTTGGGGGCCGAGGCGGGAGCGAAGGCGATCATCCAGTCGTTGGTGGCGATGTCCTGGCCGGCCGAGTTCTGCACCTGGGCGGTGCCGGTCTTGGCGCCCACGTCCTCGGAGGCCGAGAAGATGCCGGCGGCGGTGCCGTACTGCGCCACCTCCTGCATGAGGTGGCTGATGGCGGCCGCCGTCTGCGCCGACATCGGCTTCTGCCATGCGGTCGGGGGATAGGACTTCACCACCTGACCCTGCTGGTCACGTATCTGCGACATCACGTGCGGGGTCATCTCCACGCCGTTGTTGGCGACGGCGGCGGCCACGAGCGCCATCTGCAGCGGCGTGGCCTTGGTGCAGTCCTGGCCGATCGACGAGAAGGCCAGGAACACCTGCGCGTTCTGATAACAGCTCGGTTGCAGGAACTGCGACACCTCACCCGGCGACGGAGGGAGGTCGAGGGGAGGCTGGCTGTTGAAACCGAAGGAATTGGCCTCGGCCGTCATGCCGGCGGCGCCCACGCGCGTCCCCAGGGTGGCGTAGCCCGTGTCACAGGACGGCGGGAGCATCTGGGCGATGGTGCCGCCGCAGCCGGAGTGCCCGAAGTTGCACAGGAAGGTGGTCTGGCCGCCGAAGGTGTGGGGCGGGATGCACGTGTAATACGGCATGGGGGTGTTCACGAGCTGGGGCGCGTGCTCGTAGGAGGCGGCCGTGGTGACGACCTTGAACGACGACCCGGGGAAGGCGATGTCCTGGTAGGCGAGCGACGTGAAGGGGAAGTAGCCCAACGGGTCGCGCTTCTGGGTGTCCGCCACCCAGGCGCTCCGCTCGGTCGCGGCCACCGTCGAGGCGAGCGGGTTCGGGTCGTAGGTGGGGTTCGAGTACATGGCCAGGATGGCGCCGCTCGAGGGATCCAGCACGACCACTGAACCGTCGCGTCCTCTGAGCGCCGACTGGGCGGCCTGCTGCAGCTTGTCCTGCAGGGTCAGGATGAGGGTGTCCGTCTGGGTGGTCGTGGTGAGCAGGTCACCCAGTGTCTTGATGGGCTTGTTGTGTGCGGTCAGGTAGGAGTTGTAGCTGGCCTCGGCGCCGTACAGGCCGTAGCTGTAGGAGAACACCCCGGTGACCTGGCCGTAGAGCGGCCCCTGGGCGTAGGTGCGCTGGTAGGCGTACGTGCTCCCCGCAGGCGACTTCGCCGACTGAGCCAGGATCGTGCCCTGAGCGGTGGTGATCGTCCCCCTCGGCTGGTCGTAGCGGGCGGCGATCACGTTGGGGTTGGCCTGGGCGTTGGCCAAGTGGTGCGCCTGGAACACCTGCAGGTTGTTGAGCTGGACGAAGACGCCGACGAAGCACAGGAGGACGAAGACGCCGAGCCAGCGAATGCGGCCGGACAGACGAGCGTCGGGCATGGCTTCAGCCGCCCTCGAACATGGTCACCGCGACGCGCAGCCGCCGACCTCGCACCGATCCGATCAGCCCGCCAGGTGCACGATGTCCCCGACGAGCAGGGCCAGCACCAGGCTCATGACGACCACGTAGACGAGGCTCACGCTCCAGCGCCACCGATGGTCGGCGACCCAGAACCGCCGCACCGCCATGACGTCGAAGCCGAGGGCCACGACGGCGATGGGTATGCCGATCATCGGTCCCACTCGTGCTGCCGCTCCCAGCGCTGGCGTGACGATGGGGAGCACGACGTAGCCGAGAAGACAGCGCAGTCCCGACAGCGCCATCGACACGTTGAACAGCCGATGTGCGGAGGCGTCGGCCCGGCGGCCGGCGGCCACGGTGGCCGGCTGCGGATCGGGGACGACGAGCAGGCGCCGGACCATCGGCTCCATGCGGGCGCGCCGGGACGCCAGGGCCGCGGCCGGGGTCTCCGCCCTCGTCGCAGTCTCGGTCACGGCTCCACCGTAGTGAGCCTCGGCCCCCCCGACGAGTCGGCCCCGGACAGGCGAACGGGCCGGCTCGCCGCAAACGCCACCGAGTCGATCTCGGTGAGGGGGACGAAGATGGTGGTCATGGCGTTGTTGACCCACACGTCGATGGGGCCCAGCTCGCTTTCGTTTCGCTCTGCCCCGACGAAACGGTGAGGTTCGGCCGCACGCAGCTGGTGGCCGCGGGGGCGGTGGCCGCTGGCGTCGGCTACTCGTACCTCGCCGCCGGCACCACGCCGTTCACCACGGACGCCGACGTCGTGACGGGGGTGCCGTTCGCGGCCGTGGGCGCGGTGCTGGTGGCAGGCCTTGTGCGCCGGCGACCGTCGGCGCCGGCCGTCCGGAAGCGGTTGTGGCCGTGGATGGCAGCGCTGGGCGCCCTGACGCTGTGGGAGCTGGCCAGCTACGCGGCGGGATTCCCCTTCGGCCGCCACGCCTTTCCCACCTTGAGCTCACTCTACGACAGCGCGGTGCGGGTGCGAGGCCTGAAGACGCTGTGTTTCGCGGGCTGGCTGGCGCTCGGCTTCGGGTTGGTGTGGCGGCCATGACGCGCGCCGTCGTCTTGGCGACGTGGGCCATGCTCGCCGCGGGGCTCGTCGCCTGCGAGGTGCTTTCTCTCCTCGGCCGCGGGGTTGCCAGCGTGGGCACCGTGGTCGGGGCGGCGTCGGCCAACCCGGTGCGCCGCGTCCTACTGTTCGTCGGCTGGATGTGGGTGGGCTGGCACTTCTTCGCCCGCTAGTCCTGATGGCGGGCGATGGCCTGGGCCAGCTCCATCTTTCGTCATCTTGGAGCGGCCCGGTACGTCGAGCTTCTCGGCCCGCTCGTACAGCTTCTAAAGGGGGCGCATGCGGGAAGGGATGGCACCTGGGGCCTGGTGTGACGCCGAGCACACCCGGTGCCTACTGGGCCGGGCCGCTCCCGACCACGACGGACACGGTGTGCTGCTGTCCCGAGCTGTCTTGATAGGTGACGCTCACGGTGTTGCCGGGTTTCTGCGTGGTCATGGCCTCGGTGAGCGCCTCGGCCGAGCTGACCCGTTGGCCGTTCAGCGCCGTGATGACGTCACCTACGACCAGGCCGGCCTGATCGGCGGGGCCGCCGGACACGATCTGGACGATCTGGGCGCCTTGCCCGGAGCTGGACCCGCCTCCGAACGGAGACCCGCCGCCGTTGGTGGCGTCGCGCACCCCCACGCCGAGAAAGGCGGTCGGCCCGACGTGGACGGTCGTCGAGGAGTTACCCGATTCGATCTGCTTGGCGATGTTCGTGGCCTGGTCGATGGGGATGGCGTATCCCTGGGTGTTCGAGTTCTCGAACTGGAAGCCGGCCGACGCAGCGGTGTCCATGCCGATGATGCGTCCCGAAGCGTCGACGAGTGGGCCACCGGAGTCGCCGGCCACGATGTTGGCGTTGGTCTCGAACAACCCGCTCAGTTGTTCGGAGCTGCCGTCCACCTCGTCGCTGGCGGTGATGGTCTGATTGGTGGCGGTGACGGTGCCCGCCGCGTAGCTGGGAGTACCTCCGGCGCCGTTGGCGTTGCCGACCGCCACCACCCCGAGTCCAGTACTGACCGAATTGGAGTTCGCGGTCGGGCACGTGGTGAGGCCCGTCGCCCCACTCAGCTGGATGACGGCGACGTCCTGGGTCCGGTCGAAACCGACCACCGTGGCGCTGTAGACCTTGCCGTTGCCCACGTCGGTGGCGCTGATCCGGTTGGCACCCTCGACCACGTGGTTGTTCGTGAGCACCTCGCCGGTCGAGCTGAGCACCATGCCGGTGCCCGCTCCCTGCACCCCTTCCGCGGTGATGACCGTGTTCACGTCGACGAGACAGGGGCTGATCGCCGACGCGATGGCTGCCGCGTTCGACGGTGCGTTGGCAGGCGGCGACGTGGGGTTCGACCCGCCGCCGATGCCGGAGAAGCCGGTTCCCCCCGACGCCCGGGACAGGTCGTGGCCGATCAGCCCGCCGAACAGCGCAGCCACCAGCACCCCGGCTGCCAGCACGGCGCCGACGATGGCGCGCCGGCCTCCCCCCGGCGCCGGAGGGTAGCCCCGGTATCCGGGATAGCCGTGGTGCCAAGGGGTCGTGCCGTAGAGGTGACCGCCGCCCGGGCCCGGTGGGCCCCAGTGCCACCCGCCCCCGTACGGCGGTGCGCCGTAAGGCGGGGTGCCGTAGGGGGGCGGCGGACCGCCGGCCATGCCACCGGGGCTCGTGCCGGGGTCGGTGGGATCGGCGGAGGGCGCCTGGCCCCACGGCGCCGACCATCCCGCCCGAGGCGTAGGAGAAGATGCGGGCTGGCCCGCGGGCGGGTAGCTCGAGGGTGGGGGGCCGGGATCTCGGCCCGGCCCGCTCTCTTCGCCCTCGTCGGGGCCGCTGCGGTCGTCCATCGTCTTCCGATTCTGTGCGGGGCGGCTTCGGTCTTCCTGAAGCCTTCCTTTACGTCGCCTGTGAGGCTTGGGACTGCTCCATGACGCCAGGCGGGAGGCCGTCCAGCGCCCGGACGATGGCCTCGGCCAGGGTGCGTGCCGATGTGGCGTCGAGCTCGACGGCCACCCTGGCCGCCGGACCCAGCTCGGGGTTCCGGAGGTCGATGTTAAGGGTGTGCAGCGCCGGAGCGTGCACGGGATGGTCGACGTAGATGCTGGCGTCGCTGAGCGCGAACCACCCGGCCGGGCCCTTTCCGCTGCCGCGCACCGGGAGCAGCTCTGTTGTGTACGTGCACATGATCAGGACGCCAGGTGCCGGCCGAAGAAGGTCCAGATGCGGTCCCACCCGTCGACGGCGGCCTCGGGCCGGTACGAGGGCCGGTCCACGTTGAAGAAGGCGTGCCCGGCGCCCTCGTAGCTGTGGAACTCGAAGTCCTTGCCGAGCTCGCCGAGGAGCTTCTCGAGCTCGGCCACCTCGTCGGGGGCGGGGAACTGGTCGTCTGAGCCGAACAGTCCGAGCAGGGGGCACGAAAGCTTGGGCAGCAGGTCCCGAACCGGTTTGACCGAGACGGGGGCGCCCTCGGGCGGTGCGTTCAGGACGAAAGCGCCGTAGCAGTCGACGGCGGCGTCCAACGAGAGCGAGCACGCCGCCAGGACCGACTGCCGGCCGCCGGAGCAATAGCCGATGGTGGCTGACCTGCCGTTGCACACCGCCAGCGCCTGCAAAGCGGCCACGCCGCCGGCCACGTCGCCCACGAGCCGCTCGTCGGGGACGCCCCCGCTGGCGCGGGCGGCGGCAGCGGCGTCGTCGGGGCTGGCGCCCGGTGCTTCCCGGTGGTACAGGTTCGGGCAGACGGCCGGATAGCCGTGGGCGGCGAAGCGCCGGGTGATCTCCTTGGTGGCGGCGTCGTAGCCCGGCATGTGGTGGATCACCACCACCCCGCCCGCCGGCGTCGCGTCGTCGCCGATGGGCTGAGCGAGGTAGGCCTCGATCTCGTCGCCCCCGTGCCCCGAGATGGACACGGTCTCGGCTCGCAGATTCCCACGCATTGGCGTCTCCTCGTTCGGGCTCCGGCTCCGGCGAACTCGACCATGCTCCAGATGCCCGGGCCGGTGCAACGCGGGCCCGTCCGCCGCCGCCTCGCCGCATCCGTCTGCATCCCCAGTGGGATAGGTCGTGGGCGGCCCGGGTAGGTGAGCGGTATGGCCGGCGGCACCCGGACAGAGGCGAGCAGGAAGACGACCTGGTGGAGATAGTCCTGGGGGACCACGAACGGGCGCGGCGGCTCATGGAGGAGTTCTTCACCCTGAACCTCGAGCAACGCAGTGAGGCCTTCCCCTACCTGGTGCGGGCCCTCGTCACCCGCGAGGAGGACCACGCCCTGGCCGAGGAGCAGACGGTGCTCCCGGTGCTGTCGGCGGAACTCGATGACGCCCGGCGCAAAGAGGTCGGTGCCCGGTACCGCACGGCCGAGGAACACGCACCCACCCACGCGCATCCACGGGCGCAGCACCTCGCCCCCGTGGTGAAGACCGGCGGCGTGGTCGACCGAGTGCGTGACGTCGTCACCCTCCGCAGCGCGCCGCGGGTCCGACGCGCCCTGCGTACCCGCGATGTCGGCGCCCTCCTCCGACGTCCCCCGCGGCGGCCGCACCGTGGTTGACGGGACCGACGGGACCCAGCTCCTCGAGGAGGATCACCGCAGGATCCTGTCGTTGCTGACCCAATTGGAAGAGCATGCCGAAGCAACGCCTCGCCGGGTCCTCGACGACCTCCGCCAGGAGATGTCGGTGCACTCCGCCATCGAGATCGAGCACTTCTACCCGTTCGTGGCCCGGCACCTCGACGGTGGCCTCGACGTCGCCAAGCAGGGTCGCCTCGACCACGAGGAGCTCGACATGACGCTGTACCGACTCCTCGAGGTGGTGGGCACCTCGTCCGAGTACCGGGCCGAGCTCACCAAGCTGGTGGCGGACACCAGGGCCCACGTCGAGCACGAGGACCGGCGCCTGTTCCCTGCCCTGCGCCAGGTCGCCTCACCCGAGGAGCTCGCCAAGCTGGGGCACCGTCTCGAGCACGCCAAGCACCACGCCCCCACCCACCCGCATCCATCGGCGCTCAAGTCGGCGATCGGGTCGCGCCTCGCCCACCGGTTGGTGGGCGCCGTCGACCGGGTGCGCGACCGCCGCAGCGGCTAGCCGACCGGCGCCCGTCGGTCGGGCCCCGGTGCCACGCCCACCGGAGTGGCCGGGTCGAGGCCTGCCGACGACAGCAGCTCCTCCAGGGCAGCCGGGACGTAGCCGGCCAGGCGGTCCACTCCAGGCACGGTCTCCCGGCACGCCATGAGCCCCCAGTTGAGCGTGCCCCGGTAGCTCATCACGGTGATGTTGAGGCCGGCGCCGTCCATCACCGGCCCGAGGGGGAAGCCGGCCACCAGCTGCGAGCCGCCCAGGTAGATGGGGAAGTCCGGGCCGGGCACGTTCGAGATGACCAGGCTGTGAATGGGCCGGTGGTGCTCAGCCAGGCGGAAGCGCGTGTAAGCGCGGGCTGCCGCCGAGAACAGGTTGGGCGTGGCGTGCTCGGCCCAGTCGAGGAGGACCTCGGCGCCGAGCGCCTTGTGCTCCTCTTTGGCGCCTTTGGTGCTGTCGCGAATGGTGAGGAGCCGCTTCACCGGGTCGTCGACGCGGCAGGGGAGCGCCACGAACATGGCCGACACCTTGTTGGCGCTCTTCATCTGGGCGCCCTGCACCGACACCGGCACCGTGGCCACGAGCGGATCGTCGGGCAGCTCGTCGCCGTCGATCAGGTACTGGCGCAGTGCGCCGGTGCAGATGGCCAGCACCACATCGTTGACGGTCGTCTCGAGGGCGTTCTTCACGCGCTTCACGTCGTCGAGCGAGATGGTCGAGAACGCCACTCGCCGGTGGGCGGTGATGGCCTGGTTGAGAGAGGTGCGCGGCGTGGTGAGCGGCAGGGCGGCGTGGCCGGCCGGCGTCGACTGGCGGACGCGCCGGACGTCGAAGAAGGCCTTGCCCGTCTTCCACGCCAACCGGGTGAGCCGTGCCGGCCTCGTGGCCCGGGCGACCATGGCCCGACCTAGCAGCACGAGGTCCGAAGGAAGCCCCGAGGTCAAGCCGGGCAACTCCTCGGGCACGGGCTTGGAAGCGGGGTTCGCCTCGAGGTCGAACAGCTCGGCGAGCAACTCGGCGCCGGAGACGCCGTCGATCGTGCAGTGGTGGATCTTCGTCACCACACCGATGCGCCCGTCGGCCAGGCCTTCGACGAGGTACATCTCCCACAGGGGCTTGCTGCGGTCGAGCTGCCGGCTGCACACGTCGCCGACGAACTCGGCCAGCTCCTCGATGCCGCCGGGAGCCGGCAGGGCGGCCCGTCGCATGTGGTAGTCGATGTCGAAGTTGGGGTCCTCGACCCAGTAGGGGTGGTCGAGTCGGAAGGGGACCTGCACCAGGCGGCGCCGGAAGATGGGCGCCCGGGCCAACCGCTCAGAGACGAGATCCCGGACCTTGTCGTAGCTGTAGCCGCCCGGCACGGTTGTGGGGTCGAAGACCGCCGCCATCGACACGTGCATGTGGAGGCTCGGCGTCTCGAGGTACGTGAAGGCGGCGTCCAGACCGCTCAGTCGCTCCATCGCCTTCTGCCCTTCCGGAGCCGGTCGCCCGCCAGGCCCCTCGACGTGCGCAGTCTCGCGCCCTCCGCCAGGATGGTGCCATGGCGGACAGCTCCATGGCCTGGTCCTGGGCCTATCTCGCCGTCAGCGGCCTCGGGGCGCTGCTGGTCCTGAACGCCTTCCGCCCCGTGCGGGCCGGGTTCCTCGTCGTCCAGAGCTTCTTCGCCGGCTGGTACACGGCCGAGATGCCCGTCTGGCACATCGTGTGGCAGGCGGCGGCCACCGTCGTGTTCGGCGCCTTCGGCGCCTTCGGAGCCTGGCCGGGGTGGTTGGGGCTCGCCATCGCCGTGGCCTCTTGGATCGGCCTCTTCGTCCACGCCGTGTACTCGAACCGAGCCCGCGACGTGCTGGCCCAGGCCGAGGCCGAGGTGCCGCTGCCGCCGGTGCAGGGCGTCGACCTCCCAAGGAGCGGCCGCGACACCATGTGGCGCTTCCCCAGGCTCATCTACCCGCTGCCCCGCCCCTCCCGGGTGGTCCGGACGATCCGCAACATCGACTACTGGGGCGACGGCCGGCACGCCCATCGCCTCGACGTGATCGTCCGTCGCAGCGGCCCGCCCACCGACGCGCCGGTGTTCGTGTACGTCCATGGCGGGGCGTGGGCCATCGGCGACAAGCGCGAGCAGGGCTTCCCCCTTCTCTACGAACTGGCACGGCGCGGCTGGGTGGGGGTCACGATCAATTACCGGCTGAGCCCGAAGAACAGCTGGCCCGCCCACATCGTGGACTGCAAGCGCGCCATCGCCTGGGTGCGGGAGAACATCGAGCGCTACGGCGGCAACCCGAGCTTCGTGGCGGTGGGCGGGGGCTCCGCCGGCGGGCACCTGGCGGCACTGCTTGCCCTGTCGGCAGGCGACCCCGACTTCCAGCCCGGTTTCGAGGGCGCCGACTGCCACATCGACGCCTGCGTCCCCATCTACGGCCAGTACGACATGACGTGCCACGACGGGGGCAAGAACCTGCGCGACTGGGGCGAGCTGCGGCTGTTCGAGAAGCGGATCTTCAAGCTCACCTACGCGGAGCATCCCGAGGTGTTCCGGGCTGCCTCACCCATCTACCGTCTCCGTCACGACGCTCCGCCGTTCTTCGTCATCCACGGGCGCAACGACACCCTCATCCCGGTGGCCGACGCCCGGGAGTTCGCCCACCGCCTGCGCCAGGTGTCGCGTTCGCCCGTGCTCTACGCCGAGCTGCCTTTTACGCAGCACGCCTTCGACGTCCTTCCGTCGGTGCGCAGCGCCCACATGGTTGCGGCGGTCGTGCGGTTCCTCGAAGGCGCCCGCCTGCACGTCATCCCCGCCGAGGCGCTCTCGTCGAGCAGCGTCGCCGCCGAAGCCGAGGCCGGCCCCTCCGCCTGAGGTCCTTCGGGTCGGCTGGGGTCCGTAGGCGTCAGCGCCGCCGCAGCTCAGCGCCCGCCCCGACAGGCGCCGCTGCGTCAGCGCGCCGCTTCGTCTTCGGCCAACACCACCTCGACGTCGGGGGCGCCGACCGCCGTCGCCAGCTCGATGACGCCGCCCGCCTCGCGCACGTCCCGCTCGGCCAGGGCGAGCAGGCCCAGTCGCTCGGCGCTGTCCGTCACCGTCAAGCGCGCCACCGGCACCCGCATGGAGCGCTTGGCCGACGTCTTGACCCGCCGCACGGCACCGAGCACGCGGGCGGCCATGTCCAACACGGCGGTGTCGCCAACGGCGGGCCCCCTCGGTAGCTCGTCGGTGGCGGGCCACGGCGCCCGGTGGATGGAGCCCGTGTGCCACCACGACCACACCTCCTCGGTGACGAAGGGGAGGACGGGAGCGAAGAGCCGCAGCAACACCGACAAGGACAGGGCCAGCGCAGCGCGTGCCGACGCCGGTTCCGGATCGGCCGGGTCTTCGTAGGCCCGTCCCTTCACGAGCTCCACGTAGTCGTCGCAGTACGGCCAGAAGAACCCCTCTGTGCGTTCGAGGGCCCGGGCATAGTCGAAGGCGTCGAAGGCGGCGGTGGCGTCCTCGACCACGCTGCCCAGCCCGGCCAGCATCGACATGTCGATGGGCGACGAGATGGCCTCGGCACCGGGCACCGGGCCGTCCTGCAGCCGGCCCAGGGCGAACTTCGACGCGTTCAGCACCTTGGTGGCGAGGCGCCGGCCCACCTTGATCTGTCCTTCGTCGTAGGCGGTGTCGACACCGGGACGGCCGCACGCCGCCCAGTAGCGCACGGCGTCGGTGCCGAAGCGCTCGAGCGGCTCGGTGGGGGTGACCACGTTCCCCTTCGACTTGGCCATCTTCTTGCGGTCGGGGTCGAGGATCCATCCCGAGATCTCGACGTCGCTCCAGGGGAGCGTGCCGTGCTCCAGCTCGCTGCGCACCACGGTCGAGAAGAGCCACGTGCGGATGATCTCGTGGCTCTGGGGGCGCAGGTCCATGGGGAACACCCGGCCGAAGAGGTCGGGGTCGTCCCCCCAGCGTCCGGCGATCTGCGGGGTGAGCGAGGACGTGGCCCAGGTGTCCATGACGTCGGGATCACCGGCGAAGCCGCCCGGCACGCCTCGCTGGGACTGCTCGTACCCGGGAGGCACGTCGTCTGATGGGTCGACGGGGAGCTCGTTCTCGGCCGGGACGATAGGACGCTCGTACTCCACCGTCCCGTCGTCCGCCACCGGGTACCACACCGGGAAGGGCACGCCGAAGAACCGCTGGCGGCTGATGTTCCAATCGCCGTTCAGTCCCTCCACCCACGACTCGTAGCGGTGCACCATGTGGGGCGGGTGCCAGCGCAGGCGGCGGCCCGCCTCGAGCAGGGTCTCGCGCATGCGCATGGTGCGCACGTACCACTGGCGGCTGGACACGATCTCGAGGGGCCGCTCGCCGCGTTCGTAGAAACGCACGGCATGGGTGACCGGCTTGGGCTCGCCCACCAGGGCGCCCGACTCCCGAAGCAGCTCCACGATCCGGCGGCGGGCTTGGGCAACCGTGCGCCCCTCGAGCTCGGCGTAGATCGACCGGGCAGCAGGCGGGTCCTGTGAGTCCCATCCCGGTTCGCCGAAGGGCGCCTCGTGCAGCCGCCCGTCGCGCCCCACGACGGTGCGCGTGGGCAGGTCGAGCTCGCGCCACCACGTGACGTCGGTGGTGTCGCCGAAGGTGCACACCATGGCGATGCCGGTGCCCTTGTCGGGCTCGGCCAGTTCGTGTGCCACCACCGGCACGGGAACGCGGAACAAGGGTGTGAGCACCTCGGAACCGAAGGACTGCCGGTACCGGGGGTCGTCCGGGTGCGCCACCAGCGCCACGCAAGCAGGGAGGAGCTCGGGCCGGGTCGTCTCGATCTCGATCCCGGTGGCGGCGTCGAGCGCCGACGGGAACCGGAGGCGGTGATAGGCACCGGGGACCTCGCGGTCTTCCATCTCGGCCTGCGACACCGCCGTCTGGAAGTCGACGTCCCACTGGGTGGGGGCCTCGGCCAGGTAGGCGTGCCCCCCGGAGAGCAGATGGAGGAAGCCGCGCTGGCTGACGCGGCGGGCTTCGGCGGAGATGGTCGTGTACTGCAGCCCCCAGTCCACCGACAGCCCCAGGCGGCGGAACGTCGCCTCGAACGCCTTCTCGTCCTCGGCAGTGAGCCGGTGGCACAGGTCCACGAAATCGGGACGCGACACCGGCACCTGCTCCTTGCCGGGGTCGGCCGGTGGGACGAAGCCCCGGTCGCGCTGCAGGCTCGGGTCGCAGCGGACCCCGAAGTAGTTCTGCACGCGGCGCTCGGTGGCGAGGCCGTTGTCGTCCCACCCCATCGGATAGAAGACGGCCTTGCCGTTCATACGCCGCTGTCGGGCCACGGTGTCGGTGTGCGTGAACGAGAACACGTGTCCCACGTGCAGCGACCCCGACACGGTGGGCGGCGGCGTGTCGATGGAGAAGACCTCCTCCCGGAGGGCGCTGCGGTCGAAGCGGTAGGTGTCGTCCTCCTCCCAGCGCCGGGCCCACTTCTCCTCGAGACCCTCCAGGCTGGGACGCTCCGGCACCTCGGGAGGACGCGGCGCCTCGAGCGCCGGCCCGGCCACGACGGTCCCGGTCAGACCGCCGTCCTGCGCCTGCGATGCGGTCCTGGCGGCATCCACGATCCGGTTACGGTATCCGAGTGCTGCGGCTCTACGACACGGCGAGCGGCACGGTGAGGCCGCTCCAGCTTCGGGACCCCGGCGCCTTGAGCATGTACGTGTGCGGGCTCACCGTCTACGACGTACCGCACATCGGGCACGGGCGTGCCGCCCTGGTCTTCGACGTCCTGCGGCGTTATCTCGAATTCTCGGGCCTGCGCGTCCACCACGTCTCCAACATCACCGACATCGACGACAGGATCATCAACCGGGCCACGGTCGAGGGCCGCTCGCCTCAGGAGGTTGCCGACCAGTACGAAGCGGTGTGGTGGAAGGTGGCGGACGAGCTGGGCGTGCTCCGGCCCACGGACGCACCGCACGCCACCGCCTACGTGGAGAGGATGGTGGCGCTCATCGAAGAACTGGAGCGAGTCGGCGCCGCCTACGAGACCTCCGACGGTGTGTACCTCTCGGTCGAGAAGGTGGACGGGTACGGGCTGCTGGCCCACCAGAGCCTGGATTCCTTGCGCGCCGGTGCCCGGGTGGAGGTGGGGGAGGAGAAGCGCTCCCCGCTCGACTTCGTGTTGTGGAAGAAGGCCAAGCCCGGTGAGCCCACCTGGGACTCTCCCTGGGGACCGGGGCGTCCCGGTTGGCACACCGAATGCGTGGTGATGTCGCTCGAACTGCTCGGCGACGGCTTCGACCTGCACGGCGGAGGGATCGACCTCGTTTTTCCGCACCACGAGAACGAGCGGGCCCAGGCGGTCGTCTGGGGCCGGCCCTTCGCCCGGCATTGGGCCCATAACGGTCACGTCATGGTGGGCGAAGAAAAGATGGCCAAGTCGCTCGGCAACTACACGGCGCTGACCGACCTGCTCGCCAACACCGACCCCCGCGCCTACCGCCTGCTCGTGTTGCGCGCCCACTATCGCTCACCCATCGAGGTCACCGCCGCCACGTTGGCTGACGCAGAAGAAGGGCTGGCCCGTCTCGACGCGCTGTCCCGGCGTTTCGAGCTCGCGCCGACGTTGGCAGCGGTGACCGCCGCCGAGGCGTCCGGCGTGGGGGTGGACGAGGAGGCGCTGGCCGCCTTCATCACCCGTATGGACGACGATCTCGACACGCCGGCGGCCGTCGCCGGGGTGTTCGACCTCGTGCGCAGGGCCAACAGCGCCGCCGACGCAGGCCGGGAGGAAGAAGCCCGAATCCTGGCGACCACCGTGGCGGTGCTTTCCGGCGCCGTCGGGCTCGAGTTGGCCGGACGGGGAACCGACGTCGATGAGCAAAGCGCCGAGCTCGTCCGACAACGCGACGACGCCCGGGCCGGGCGCGACTGGGCTCTTGCCGACGAGATCCGGGACCGGCTCGAGGCCCAGGGCTGGACGGTCGAAGACACCGCCCACGGCACGAGACTGCACCGGCGCCAGGGCTGACGGGCCGGAGCCGGCGGGGGAGGCCGAAACCGGTGTTGCCTGGCGGCGCGAGGTAGGTTTTCCGCCCACGGGGGCGCCGAGAAGGAGGCGGGAGCTTTGGCGTCGGGAACGGTCAAGTGGTTCAACGCGGAGAAGGGCTACGGGTTCATCGCCCAGCCCGACGGGGGCGAGGACGTCTTCGTCCACCACTCCGCCATCCAGATGAACGGCTACCGCAGCCTCGAAGAAGGCCAGCCGGTCGAGTTCGAGGTGAAGGAGGGCCCGAAGGGGCTCCAGGCGGTGGACGTTCGCCTCGCCACGGCCTGAAGCCTCCGCTTCCTCGCAACTGGGTAGGCATCACCCCTGGTCAGGGGTTGCGTCGCCCCTGTCGAGCCCGGGATGGTTGTCGAACCGCTCCCGCTAGGTTACCGTTGAGTAACTAAGGGTTAGGGCGACAATGGCAGCCCGGGGCACCACAGGCCCCGCGCCTGCCAGGCGGCCGCCCCGGCCGCTCAGCCCGGTGGACGCAAGGGGAGGACATGGCGTCAGCATTTTCGCTGGAGCTCAACGAGGACCAGCTCCAGATACAGAAGTGGGTCCACGACTTCGCCGAACAGGTCATGCGCCCCGCCGCCCACGAGTGGGACGAGCGGGAGGAAACGCCGTGGCCGATCATCGAGGAGGCAGCCAAGATCGGGCTGTACTCCTTCGACTTCGTGAGCCAGGCTTTCTTCGACCCCACCGGGCTCACCATGTGCCTCGTCAACGAGGAACTCGCCTGGGGTGACGCCGGGCTGACGCTTGCCATCCTGGGCAGCACCCTCGGACTGGCCGGCATCGCCGCCAACGGCACCCCTGAACAGCTCATCGAGTGGGGACCGCAGTGCTACGGCACTCCCGAGAAGATTCAGATGGCGGCCTTCTGTGTGTCGGAGGCCGACGCCGGCTCTGACGTGAGCGCGCTGCGCACACGCGCCGTATACGACGAAGCAAAGGACGAGTGGGTCCTCAACGGGACCAAGACGTGGATCACCAACGGCGGCATCGCCGACATTCACGTAGTCGTGGCGAGCGTGGATCCCGAGCTAGGGTCGCGTGGCCAGGCCAGTTTCATCGTTCCTCCCGGGACGCCCGGGTTATCAGCCGGGCAGAAGTTCAAGAAGATGGGAATCCGGGCTTCGCACACCGGTGAGGTCATCCTCGACGACGTACGGGTGCCGGGCAGTTGCCTGCTGGGTGGTAAGGAGAAGTTGGACGAGCGCCTAGCGCGGGCGAAAGAGGGAAAGCGCTCAAATTCGCAGGCCGCCATGGCCACGTTCGAAGCCACTCGCCCGGCTGTAGGCGCCCAAGCTCTCGGTATCGCCCGTGCCGCCTACGAGTACGCCTTGGACTACGCCAAAGAACGCAAGGCGTTCGGACGGCGCATCATCGAGAACCAGGGCATCGCCTTCAAGCTGGCCGACATGAAAATGCGCATCGACGCTTCTCGGCTGCTCATCTGGCGCGCCGCGTGGATGGGCGCCACCCGCCAGTCCTTCACAGCCGGCGAGGGTTCGATGTCGAAGCTGTACGCCGGTGAGACCGCGGTATGGGTCACCGAGGAGGCGATCCAGATCATGGGTGGCTATGGCTACATCCGAGAGCACCCTGTCGAGCGCTGGCATCGGGACTCGAAGATCTACACCATCTTCGAAGGCACTTCCGAGGTGCAGCGCCTCGTGATAGCGCGGGCCGTCTCGGGGATCCACATCCCGTAAACCTCCCCGCGTTCTTCGTGCTGCCCCGGCCCGCCGAAGAACTCTTGAGGCGCTGACGTGGGTCCGCTACGGGATTGGTCCGCGCCCGATTGAGTTCATCACAACCCAAAGCAGTGCCATTGAGTCAACCGGATTAGCCGCCCCGGAGGCTGTGTTCCCGCGGCTCGGTTGAGCGATATAGGGCGGGTGACGATCGTCTCGAATAAGCAGCCAAGTTTCCGGGAACGGCATCTGCAGTGAGGTCGAAGCCGCTGGCTCCGACCGGAACCTGCGGCGATCCGTTGACAGAAACCAACCGGTCGGTATTGTATCCGGTGGTCGGGAACCGGCCGAAACAAGAACGGTCCCAGCGGACCCGGGCGCACATCATCCAGACGGCCGCGTCCGCCTTCGCCGAGCACGGGTTCGACGGCGTGTCGCTCAACGGCCTCGTCACTGCGAGCGGGCTGAGCAAGGGGGCCTTCTACTTCCATTTCTCGTCCAAGGAGGAGATCGCCCTTGCTGCGTTCCGGGCCAAGCAGCAGGAGATGCTGACGCTGCTCGCCGCCCAAAAGGCTCCGACGAAGGCAGCGGATCGACTTGTGCTCGGTCTCCGCAAGCGCGCCCAACTGGTACAAGAGGATCCCTCGTTTGGATGTATCACCCGGCTCGGATCGCAGTTCAATGAGCGCTCCACTCCGGGGTCGGTCTACGCCTCGTTCCTGGATGCCGCACGCGGCGCGATCGCCGAACTGGTGGCGGACGGTCAAGGTCGAGGGGAGTTTCGCATCGACCTCGACCCTGAGGCGGCCGCTCGGACCATCTTCGCCGCCGTAGTCGGGGTCGACACCTTGTCGCATCTCTCGTCGAGGGGAAAGGACTTCGAGGACCGCATTGACGAATTGATCGACGTCCTGTTGAACGGTCTGCTCAAACCGAGCGGCGGGTCCAAGAGGCGCGGCTCGGGACGACGAGCTGCAAGTGACCCCGGCGGTCGAATCACGTCCTCGGGGATCCGGTCACATGAAGGGGAGAAGACATGAAGACCTGGTTGTGGGTAGTCGGCAGCTTCTACGTGCTGCTCGGTGTGCGTTTCCTGCCGGCGATCAACAGCAAGCAATTCCGCAACGTGCTGCCGGATTGGACGGCGCCGCCGGAGAGCGTCGAGTTCAAGGCCCTCGTCGACTGGCAGTGGTGCTTTGGTCTGGACCTTCTCGCCATCGGTCTCGTCGCCGTCGTCGGGGCCGCCGTCGGCAGGTCGGTAGGGCTTCCTTACATCATCTGGGTCGTCGTAGCCCGCGAGCTCATTGGTGGCATCATCCCCGACGCCTGGCTCATCATGCGCGGTTATACGAACCGGCGGCTCTATAGCGCCTTCATCGTCATCCACGCTGCAATCATCGCCACGGGCCTTGCGGTCATCCAATGACCCGGACTCGAGCAGGCGGAGTTTTGAACGTTCGATACAGGACTATGGAAAAGGAGGTCGTCCTTGCACAACGATTCCTCGGCAACGGAGCACCGATGACCGGCGACGCGCGCGATGGAGGCTCGGAACGGTGTCACGAGGAGAGCCCGCCAGCGCAGGAGAAAGCGGCACTGACGAGGACCTCCGGTGGAGTGGAGGTGAGCGGACTCGAACCGCCGACTTCTGCGTTGCGAACGCAGATTCCGCAGATTATGGCGGACTCGGGCGGACGACATTCGCAGTCGGAGCGTTATCCACATCCTGATGGACTTGGACAGATGACGGCGTCCGCGCGATGGACAGGCGATGGCCGAGCGCTTCCTTTCTGCGTAGCGGTCAGCAAGCGGCCCCGTCCGAGCGATATCGGACGCGTCTGGGAAGGCCCTGGGCCCTGGCCAGGGGTGAAGTAACCGGCAATTGCGGTCGGGCTCTGCTTGACTCGAACTGTGCCATCTTGGCGGGCTTCTGCTGCCAGCAGCGGGATCATCTTGCTCACGACGAGCATCCTTGCAACGTCGTGTGCTGACTCAGAGACCACTGTTCCGAACGTCTCCCGAGGATCCTCGATTCCCGTGGCGGAAGAGGTGATCAACGCTGCGAATCTGAGGTGGACGTTCGATGCTGACCCGCATGCGCTTGCCGACCCCTCGTATCCATGTCCCTGGCAACAGGTCACAGGGACGGCCCCGGTGGCTGGCACGAGGGTTCCAGAACACACAGTTGTGACGATCTACGTTTGCCCACAGACCCGATGAGACGGCCCGATGAGTGGACAGGGCCGTAAGTGCCGGTGCCGAGCGCCCATGGCCCCCCGGCCTCTTTCTCGGCCTTGCGATCACCGGCAATGCCGAGCGGTTTGGACTAAGAGGTCACCGTGAAGGTGCCGAGGTTTGCGGTATGAGCACCTAGCAATACTTGGTACTGGCCAGGCGTTAGGGCCTTAGTGACCATCTGCTGGAAGCACCCACCTGTCGTGGGCACGGTGAACGAACCGGAGAGGCTTCCAGAACTACTGACGGCTACAGCGGCATCTGTTGGCGCCCCAATCAGCTCGCAGCCGGGAAGCTCAATGAGCAGGTTGAACCCGTATGCGTCGTTCTGTGCGGTCTGCTCGGCCTGACCGAGAAAGCCAGAGCCAGTGACCTGGACATGTGTCCCCGCTGGCCCAGAATCAGGGTCGTAGGCGATCTTTACTAGGGTGCCACCAAAGTTCACGCTTTGCGTACCCGACGAAGCCGACGTAGATGTGGTCGTGGATGACGTAGTTGTGGAAGAGACAGTCGGACTGGATGAGCACCCAGCAACCAGGCTGGCTAGAACAAAAGAAACTGCGGTCGCAGCGAATCGCCTCACGACTGGTAGCTTGCGCCGCAAAACGTCCCTGGGAAAGGGGCAAAATGCGCGCCCCCAAAGTGCCGATGTCGGTAACCCTGAGTTCGTCGCCACCCGACCGGAAATAACGACCAACCTGTGCGATGGATTTCGACGCCTGAGCGGCACGAACAAGTGTGAGAATGTCGCCAGTGTCCCGTCGCTGCGTTCGGGTCGGCGGTTTGTGGCTCGTGGTTCTGCTGCTGGCTGGTTGTGCCCAACGCTCGACAGGGTCGGCGGCCGCTTGCCCAAGTGTGGGGGCGACTACGAAGGTGCCCAACGTGGTCGGGGTCGAGGTCGAAAGGGCGTACTTGAAGCTGATGCGGGCGGGACTCTTGGCCCGGACCCAGCCGACTGGGGGCGTTCAGAGCGGACCCACCCCACCCCCAGTTCCGCCGGGCACAGTCGTCTCGCAAGCACCTCAGGGGGGACGGAGTGCCCATGTGGGCACGAAGATCACTCTCAATGTGCAGCTGAACACAACGGCGAGTTCAGGAGGCGCTGACCCGGCTCCTCCGGTGTCCCTTCCAAACAACTGGTGCAAGAGTCGATAGTCACGCGGATCGGAATGATCGCCAGCCTTATGGCCCTTGTGCTGGCTGGCTGTGCGAGAAGCCCGGCCACTCCAGCGGCGGTCGCCACGTCCCTGTGCCAAATGGCCTTCGGCTCTAAGGCTCTCAACTCAGCACCAGGCACGGTGGAGAACTTGCGTGCCACCACCGTGGGGCCTCCGCCATTGCCAGGACGACCCTTAGGGTTCGCCAACGCCTTCCCGAAGGCCGAGGGTAGTCAGACCATCGGCTGGTGCTGGACGGAGAAGCCGGGCAGCTACGAGCTGTATGCCGTAACCACGGGCTACAAGCCGATCCGTGTCGAGGGTCTAGCAGGACAGTTGGAGACGAAGACGCCGTCGCCAGGTCCGGCAGATATCCCGTAGTTCCCGCTCGCAAAGTGTCGTGCGCGAGTGGGTTCGTGGGCGCCGGGCAGCGGCGGCAATAACGGCGCTGGAGCAAGCCCAAACTCTCCCTTAGCATGTTGACCTGGCATCATCGGGTCGTGAGGATTCGGCACTGGCACACAGCAGTGGCCGTCACGGTTGGGGTGAGCGCAGTCTGTGCGTCATGCTCACGCTCTCCCTCGACCAAGGCCTCTCCAGCCACTCGAGCGAATGACGCCGCTTGCAGCGCCATCACGGCAACGTTCGACTACCGCAACCCCAACTACATCAGCGTTCAAGAAGCAGTGCAGATTGAGCAGCTTCTGAAGAGAGCCAACGCCCCAGGACTCATTCACGAGGCCGGGCCGCTCCAGTCCGCCATCACGAGCGGCAACAAGGCCCAGATGCTTTCGATCATCGGCGCACTCCAGGAAGGAGTCTGCAAACCGTTGGGTTTCACGCCCCTCACCTGACCGACCGGGAAGTGCCGCTCTGCGCTACCAGGCTCAGGCCGGGACCCGCTCATAACGCTCCTCCGGGTTGATCCCGGTCCCCTCAGCCCTCTGACCGCTCCACCGAACCCTGGCCAGGGATGTCCTCTCGTGCCGTCGCGATTGTTGCCATGGAAATGCCTAAGACGACCGCCGTAAGCAGTGTGAGTACTCCACCGCTGATTAGAACGGACCATCGGCTCCACACGGCAGATTTGCTGTCAAACAATGCGTAGAGGGCGACGACCTCTCCGTAGAGACCAGATGCCACGATTAGTCCGAAGAAGACGCCTAGAGTGCTCGCCCCGATCTGAACCCCGTTAACCGCAATCGCAAGCGGTGATACAGACAGGGACAACTCGAGCGGGTGCCGACTCGCCGAGCCCAGATTCAGCACGATCCGACCAGACATAGTGGTTCGCATCGCCCGGACGACGGCACCTATCGCTCCGGTCGATAGTCCGATCCCAATCCACAAAACCGGAATGGCGGTCGACGCTGCCACGTAGAGATCAAGCGAAGGGGTTTGCATCACGATTCGATCACCATCATGTGGCGCCCAGACGCTATCGCTTCGGCTCCATGGCAATCAGATCAACCAACAACTCCTCCCAAGGAACAGAGTTCCAGCCAGACTTTTCAGCGACCGCCTTAGCCGCCGCTACAGCGTCATCCACCCAGATCAACTCTTCATCAAGTGCCGGCGAGTGGGAGACAAACAGACCGAACTCGACGGCCCAGTCGCTGTTGTGAGCTTCATGGAGCACCTGTTCGAGTCTGTGGACAAGGTGACGAAGATGAGCATGTTCCGGAGGGCTGAGGAGGTCGACTGCCCATTCCGCACATCGAAAAACACCGATGGAGGTCATGATGACTCGTCGTCTTTGCGACCTCGGCGTCATGCGAGGTGAGGTGGGGAAGCTCACTGTCTGGAAGCTCTGCGTCCAAGCGGTCGTCAAGATGGAGGAGCATCGGCGAAGGAGACTTGTCGGGCACGGCATGAGACCCTACTCGGCAGTTGGGAGCGCCACTTTGGGCACGGTGGATGAGGCGGATACCGTCTACCCGAGCCGGGAGCCATAGCTGGGACCTCTCCGGCTCTGGACAAGGGTGGCAACGAATGTCGGCGCTAGTCGTGGGAGAGGTTGCGGTTGTTGTGGTGATCGGCGGCAGCCTCGCCGGGAGTTGGATGGTCGTGGCTGGTCGTGAGGCGCGCCACGAGAAGGGGCTGTTGCGAGAGCATGCCCGTGCTCACCGGGCGCACCTTGCCGCCGTCGAGGCCGCTGAGGACGACCCTATCTTTGCGCCGGATGCGATTGAACGCTCCGTCAGGGAAGTTGTGGCTCTCGCCGATGACATTTGGCGTGGAAGAAGACCGCCCGGCCTCGGCGACCGCCCCGACCGGTCACTAATCAGGTCGTGGGCCCGCACGCGTGAATCCTGGTTGGGAGACCGCCTCCGAGTTGCGAAGAAGCCCTCGGTGGATGTCCTCCACGTCGTCAACCGGGGGACGGAAGAAGAGGACCGGGTCGTGGTCCGGATGCACGTATGGGTCCGCTGCGGGTTCCCGCTCGGCCTCTTCTTCCACACTCGTCACGTCCCTCTCGATGAGCGTTGGACCCTCGGACGAATCGACCGCCAGTGGGCGGTGCTCTCGATGAGCGGCGACCCGCTGTCGGGTCCTGTTCTCAGCGCGCCTCTGGTGCCCAACCCTTCATTCGATACGGCGAGGTTGAACGAGCAGAGCCTGGCGGAGTTGGCGGACGCTCAGAAGGTCGGCAAGGGCGTCGACCTGAGCGCGCTCGTGAGCCCCGACGAGCCCCCGGCCCTAGCCTTGCCCGACCTTTCGGTGGTCGACGGGCGCTTCGCGCCGGCCCTGATCGGGGCTGAGCTTGGTCATCTGCTCGAGGCTTGGGAGGAAGCGGTGACCGGGTCGGAGGCACCGCTCGAGGCGCTGACGAGCGCCAACGCGAGGACAGCGCTGCTCCACCCTGACGGGAGCACACGCCTCATCCTGCGTGACGCTGTGCTCAGGTCGTGGAAGCCGACGAGGCTCGACCTATCACGGCGACCACCATCCATCGAGGTGGCACTGGAGGTTGACGCAATCCGTTACGTCGTGACGAGCGGTGGCAGCTACCGGGGCGGCGAAGACACAGGAGTCAAGCGGATGGACTTGACGTGGACGCTCGAGCTCACGGAGGAGGCCCAGTCTCCGTGGCGCCTCGCCGACTGCAACAACCCGGCTGAGGCGATAGCTGGCTGGAACCGCTAGGCGGCAAAGCCGTGAGGAGGTCGGTCTCTACGAGACCGGTATCGCCAGGTCTGAGCAGATTTGGGTCGCCCTGGCGAGGGAGACTGGAACATGGCCGTAAGTCGTCAGGACAGGAGGAGCGAGAGAGCGCCCCGTGTAACTGCCGTTTTCGGAGAGGCTCAAGCCAACGAGGCTCTCGACCACCTGGAGATCATGGAGCTGGCATGGCATGTCTGCTACGCCGAGATCAGCCCACCCGACGAAATCATCGAAGACGTACTCGTGGTCTCCGAGGGACGACTGGACTCGATGATCCAGGCAGTCCGACTCGGATTGACTGACTGGCGGGACCTCCGCGTGGCCGCTGATCGGAAGCGAGACCCATCCCATAGGTGCCGGACCCGTTCACCCCGGCCCGGGAGCCAACTGAGCGGTATCGCTCTTGGTTGGGGTATCCGAGTGGTCCGGCCAGGGATGTTCTACCTGGCCCGAGTCAGGCGACACTGTGGGCTGGGTGATCCCGAGCAGGCCCGACTGCAAGCGTCCGGAGTGAGTTCAACGACGCGTTAGCCACGGGAACGATCAAGGAGGATGGGTTCGCAGGTGACAGCAGTACTCCTAATTGGGCCACTCGCGTTCTCGTCCCCGTTGCCAAGGGATCCCCGGTGCCGAGATTCCGAGCAAAGCGAGGATGAGCGCCACTGGACACCTGGACGCGAATGTGGTGACCACTGCGAAATCGGTAGGCCGTGGGCCACAGCCTCACGCGAACGAGCCAGCGACCTTCGCTGGGCCGGGGCGACCGGATCGGACTGACCCGTTCGATTCCGTCGCAAACGTTGTGTGAACGGCCGCGCCTATCGACATCGCAGAGTCGAACGAATATGTCGAAGTCTTCGATGTCACAGGTGACGTGAATTTCGGCTACTACCTCCCCGATGACGTCGATGTCCCCGGTCAAGGTGTCACTGGTGAACACCAGCACGTCGGAACGCCGCTCACGGCGCCGCTGGTCCTTCCGGCCGCCTCCCAGGCCCAAGAGGCTCCCTCCGATAACCGGTGTCGGCGTTCGAGGGTCATAGCGATACGTCTCCCCCCCCTCCGAGATGGGAGCCTTCGGTGTGAGTGTGCCGCCCCGATGAAGAAAGAGGTGCTGTGGGGAGTAGCCGGTGGGAGGCCAACTCTCGAAGTCGTTCCAGCCACCTCCCCCCATCACAAAGAGCCGCACAGACGTTTCTTGGTCGCCTGATGTTTGGAAGTCCCGCACGTACCGGTCCAGCCAACGCAGCGACTCGGTTACCTGGGTGGCGAAGCCTCGGGCCGCGGTATGTGTCCAGGGACCGACCACAAGACGCACCTTCGTTCCCGCTTCCACAAGCGCCCGATGATCATCAAGTTGGATGGGAAGAAACAGGTCGAACCAGCCGCTCACCTGTAACACCGGTGCGCTTACCTGCGCCACTCGGGCGGAATGGTTGATCGGGGCCCAGAACGGATCTTCTACGGCCGGGTGGCTGATGAACTCCTGCCAGAACGGGACTGCGGTTCCGAACACCAGTCGGTCTAGATCGGTGAGGGGAAGCCTCCGAGTCGCGACTCTGAGCGCCCACGGCGTGCGTCGACGAAAGGTGCCTGGCACTCCTTGGATGACGTTTCCCGGGCGGCAAACCATTGATGTCCAAGACACGCTGTCCTGCAAGGAAAACGAACCGCCCGCATACCAGTGGCGAGCGATGTTGGAGAAAGTGACATGCGTGCACAGTGCCCGGAGTACTGGCCCGGAGTCGTCGGCGACGGCCCACTGAACTCCACCGAGATAACTGGGTCCGTTAAGCGCCAGTCGGCCATCAAACCATACCTGTTGTTCGATCCATCGGATGGTCGCCAGACCATCAGCCCGTTCATCGAAGTACGGGTGGAATGCCCCTTCGGACCCTCCAGTCCCTCGACAGCTTTGGACGACGACCCGATATCCACGCTCGGCGAACACTCTTCCGAGCAGGAGTCCATATGGCCCTCGTCTACCGTATGGACTTCGCACCAGGATCGTTGGATGCGGGTCAGGTCGATAAGGCGTATAGATGTCCGCCCTGAGCGCGATCCCGTCGTCCATTGTGATGGGCACGTCTAGCTCCCACTTCACTCGCCAATCAGTGGGGGCTGGAAACCTCAGAACGGCGCCGACCGTACGGCTTGCGACACGTTTACCCCACTCGCTTACCGACGGTCGCGGAGACACGAGAACAGCATTCCAGAACTCTCAATCTGAATGGGAGAGGACTGAGACCAGGCGGTATGTGCCGTCCTCGCGCTCCCTGGCCCGAAGGTCACCCCACTCGGGAGCGACAGCCCCGAGCAATCTCGGACGGGGTCGCCACCCCAGACCTGGCCTGACGGGTCTGGCCGGGGCGACGTCAACCCGGCAATGCCTAACTGTCCACCGAGACTCGGTCCTGCGCAGCTTGGCGGGATTTATCGGGCGGGTATCGACACGAAGGGCCGCCTGGATGTCGACTTTTCACAGAGCAAGAGTGTTGGTCCAGCGCAACAGCGAAGGACCCTGACCGCGAGCCGCCTATATGGAGAACCGGCGGCCGGCGGCGCTGAGCACAGTAGCGCAAACGCTTGGCGTGGCGGTGCTGCGGGTATCGGGACGTTCGGCCCTAGGAAGTCTGGGCACGTTGCTGTTAGGACAGCAGAAACGTTCCCCTACGGGGACACGATTGACGTTCTCCTCAGCTTGAACCTCTCCCCGGACCCCGGCGAGTCAGTCAGACCCTGGCGAGCGCCGAGGGATAGGGGGCCGTCATGGCCAACGAGCCTTCTCTTTCCGAGGGTCCGGTCACAGAAACGCGTCGCCATGCCCGCACCGTTCTGTGGACTGCCGGTGTCGTGGCCCTGCTCGGTTTGGTGGGCGGAGGGATCGCTTCCTCCCACCTCACGTCGGCATTGAGCGACTACGACGCTCCCGGCTCGGCCGTCGTCTTGGCGCAGCATCAGATCCAGCGGGCCACCGGTGCGAATCCCGAAGAGGGCTATGAGGTGGTCGTCCGCACCGCTACCCCGATCGGAGTCTCCACGCCGATGCCCGCCCGGGTGGCGACCGTCGTCTCCCTGCTGCGGGCGCGCCCGGAGGTAAAAAGCGTCCTCGACTACGCCAACACCGGTGACCGGACCATGATCTCCAACAACGGGACGCTCACCGTCGTCGTGGCCACCATTGGCGTTGTGCAGGAGAAACAGGCCGTCACGGCTCTCCAGAAGGCCATTGCGGCGCAACCATCGCTTAAGGGAAACACGTGGCTCGGTGGACCCACCGTCGCCGACGTTCAGATCGCTTCGGTCTCGTCCCAGGATCTGGGGCGTGCCGAGCTCTACGTGCTGCCGTTCCTGATCCTCCTGCTCTTCTTCGTCTTCCGTGGCCTTCGTGCCGCCGCCCTGCCCCTCATCGGCGCCATCTTCGCCATAGCGGTTACCCTCGGTGTGATGGGGCTCGTCATGGTGGCCCTGCATCTGTCGGTGTTCGCCCTCAACCTGGTCATCGCCTTGGGCATAGGGCTGTCGGTCGACTTCAGCCTCTTGATCGTGTCGCGGTTCCGTGAGGAGTTCCGCCCAGAAGGGTCGATAAACGTCGCCTTGGCGACTGTACGGCAGACCGCCGGGCGTACCGTGCTGTTCAGCTCGATCACGGTCGCTGCCGCAGTGGCAACGCTCGCCGTCTTCCCCGAGCGCTTCGTGTACTCCATGGGGATCGCCGGTGCGATCACCGTATTGGCAGCCGGGTCCTTCGCTTTGTTTGTCCTGCCCTCGATCCTGGCCTTGTTCGGAGAGCGCATCGCTTCGCGAACTGCGTCGCAGCCCGAGGACGTTCCCGCCGACGGCGAGGCCCAGACGGGGGGACGCTGGTACCGGATCGCGACTCTGGTCATGCGCAAACCCGCCATCTGGGCAATCTCGGCAGTCGTTGTCCTCGCAGTCCTAGCGGTTCCGTTCCTGCACGTCTCGTTCACGGGCAGCGATGCGAGCGGTCTGCCGAAAACCACCTCTTCAGGCGCCGCATACCAACTGACGCAGGCCAATTTCTCCGCCCTCTCCGAGGCACCGGCGAGCCTCGTCGTCGAATCCGCCCAGGTGACACCACAACGCCTCGCCACCTATGGAGCAGCGGTGGCCGCTGTCCCGGGCGTGAAGGCCGTCTCGACCTTCAAGCACCTGGGGGGTTCGCTGTGGGAGTCGAACGTGGCGCTGGCAACAGCCCCGCTGTCGCCGACCGCCCAACGGACCGTGGAGGCACTTCAAGGGATCCCTGGCCCCGGGCATGTCACCGTCATCGGCCAGACGGCTTCGTTCTTGTCGCTGCAAAAGAGCCTCAAATCGCACCTCCCTATCGTGCTCGGTCTGATCGTCCTGATCGCCCTGGTGATGCTGTTCGCCATGACGCGCTCGCTGGTGCTTCCCCTCATGGCTGTGGTGATGAACATCTTCACGATCGGCGCGGCCTTCGGCGTGCTCGTGTGGGCGTTCCAGTGGGGTCACCTCAGCCATGTGCTCGGCTTCACTGCCCCGGGTGCTCTGCAGTCGACCTCGCTGATCATCATCCTTGCCGTGGTGTTCGGGTTGTCGACGGACTACGGAGTGTTCCTCCTCGGGCGCATGAAAGAGGAGCATGACGCCGGGGCCAACCCCCATGAGGCGGTGGCACTCGGTCTCGATCGCACCGGAGGGATCGTGAGCGCCGCCGCGCTTTGCCTGGCTTTGGCGATCGGTGCCCTGATGATGTCGCGGCTTGTGAACGTCAAGGAGCTCGGGCTGGGTGTGGCCTTCGCGGTGATTCTCGACGCCACGGTCGTGAGGGCGGCGCTGGTTCCTGCCTTGATGAAACTGCTCGGCTCCGTGGCGTGGTGGTCTCCCGGGTCGCTACGGAGGGGCCGCGGGCCCATTGCTGTTCCAGGTCTTCCGACGCCGCCACTAGCCCCCGGGGCGCTCCTCAGTGCCAAGATCCCAGCGGTGAAGTGATGCCGAGTGCTGGTCACGCGACCAGCTTCCGCCGCCATTCGCCCTGGCAATGGTCCTTCTGGCGGTCCGGATCTCGCTGGGAGCGGAGCTGGCTCTTCCTCTCGTCGACAACGAGGAGCTGAACCTCGTCACCGCCTAAGGGGTCCTTCGTGCCAGCACCAAATCAAGTCGAAGCGACATCAACATCACAACCACCGAACGGACTACCACCATGACCACCAGCGACCTGGCTCCCGTCCAGAACCTCGAACCGTCTCAAAGAGGAATCCAAGGCCGGGCAATGCTCGAGGAGCTCGTGCCCGGCATTCCTGGTCTCATCGACGCGTCACTGAGCGAGCTGTCGCCGGCCACCGCACGGCGGATCTACGAGCACATCTGGGGCGACGTTTACGCCGCGAGCCCGCTCAGCACCCGCGATCTCACCATCGCGGCGATTGCCGGACTGTCGGCGATGGGTGGAGCCGAGACCAACCTCGGCCTACATGTCGCCATCGCCCTTCGAGTCGGACTCCAGCCCGCGGAGGTGGTGGCCATCATCGAACACGTCGCTACCTATGCCGGATTCGCAAGATCTCAAGCCGCGCTGCAGGCAGTGCGAGGGGCCCTCGAGTCCTGACCCCCTCCGAACGTCAAGGGATGGTCCGCCACCTCCATTGTGGGCCACCCCGCAACACACGCAGTGACTTCACGCAGTCGGAGAGGAAGAGAGACGATGACCATCAGCGACCCGATTCGTCGGGTTTCAGTCGTCAGCACCGGCCATGTACAGATCCGTCCAGACCATGTGTCATCGACATAGCGCCCCACCTACTGGTGGCTGCTCAGCTCTCGGAAGTGGACCGGGCCCCGGCCCATCAACGCCTATGTCATCGAGCACCGCGACGGCCTAGTGCTGTTTGATACCGGACAGGACCGGGCTTCGGTCACCGAAGCGGACTACTTCCCCGGCGGATTCACGAAAGTGCTCTACGACCGTCTGGCCCGCTTCGAGATCGGCCCAGAAGAAACACTGAGCATCGGGTTGGACCGACTCGGTTATTCCGTGGGCGACGTACGCACCGCGGTCGTCTCCCACCTCCACCAGGACCACATCGGTGGCCTCGGGGAGCTGGCCCATGCGGAGATCCTCGTGAGCAAGACCGAATGGGACACCCTCGCCAGGCCACTGCCCGAGGTGAGAGGGCTTATGACCCGCCACATTGACCTG